>Ga0157378_10000331_pt1 | contig 46651 bp, 40 predicted proteins | sample M65metaG_FD_115309 | JGI IMG/M metagenome (GOLD analysis project Ga0157378, IMG submission 115309) | Miscanthus rhizosphere microbial communities from Kellogg Biological Station, Michigan, USA - M6-5 metaG | ecosystem: Host-associated > Plants > Roots > Rhizosphere > Soil | place: USA: Michigan... | reverse complement strand
GATTTCCTCAGCACCCAAGGCTCTCTTGGGTGTTTGGAGCTTGGGTTTTTGGGCTTGTCCGTGTAAGTGCTTTAGAATGTGGTGGCCAGGGACGGAGTTGAACCGCCGACGCCAGCCTTTTCAGGGCTGCGCTCTACCACCTGAGCTACCTGGCCACGTGCCGCTCGCGGCGTGCTTTTTCTGCGGTCGCTTGGGATGCGCCGGAGCTGCGGCGCAACGGCTACATTAAGACGCAATCAGCAGGAGCGGTGAGTCGTTCACGATTATAGCAACCACGCCAGTTTCTCTCAATGAGCTAAGAGTGTTGACGCTTGCATTGGCCTGCCAAATCCCAGACCGCGATCCGGTTGGCTTCTCGGCAGGACGCAGGATTGCACAAGTCGGGAATATGGTTTGACGCGCCTGCCTCTGAAATCCTATAGTGACTCACCTTCAAAGCCAGGAGCCTGGATCTGCTCGAGCGCGTTTTTTGCCTAACCGAGAATCACACAACTGTTCGTCGTGAATTGCTCGCTGGTCTTACCACGTTCATGACCATGGCCTATATCGTGGTCGTGAATCCGCAAATTCTTTCTCAGGCAGGCATGCCGGTTGAAGGCGTGCTGTTTGCCACATGCATTTCCGCAGCCCTGGCGACCTTGATGATGGGCTTGTGGGCGAATTATCCCATTGCGCTCGCTCCGGGCATGTCGCTGAACGCGTATTTCACTTACTCCATTGTGATCGGGCGCGGAATTCCCTGGCAGACCGTGCTGGGTGTTGTTTTGCTTTCGGGAGTGGTGTTCCTCGTCCTGACATTAACTCGGGTTCGCGAGCAGATCGTGAACGGAATTCCTGATTCGCTGAAGTACGGGACCGCGGCGGGGATTGGACTTTTCATCGCATTCATCGGATTCAGAAACGCCGGAATCATTGTGGCCAATCAATCGACGCTCGTGGGCCTTGGAAAATTCTCCGAGCCGCCCGTGATCCTTGCCGCCCTGGGAATCCTATTCACGGTAATTCTATTGGTGCGAAAAGTTAACAGCGCAATCCTGCTCGGAATTGCCGTGATCTCGTGTTTGGGAATCCCGTTTGGCATTAGCCACTGGCCTTCGCATCTGTTCTCGTTGCCCGTTCCTTCGGGAACGCTATTCAAGTTCGACTTGCGAGCGGCTACGAAACTTGGGCTTGCTGAACTGGTCTTTGTTTTTTTCTTCGTAGACCTCTTTGATAATGTCGGCACTTTGGTCGCCGTCTGCGAGCAAGGCGGGTTTTTACGCAATGGCAAGCTCCCTCGGGCCAACCGCGCGCTGATGGCGGATGCGTTTGGGACGATCGTTGGCGCGATGACTGGGACCTCTACCGTGACTAGTTACATAGAGAGCGCCGCGGGTGTCGCGGCCGGAGCCCGAACCGGGTTGGGGAATATCGTGATCGCTGCCGGTTTCGTGTTAACGATGTTTTGCGCGCCCATCGTGACCGCAATTCCTGCTTATGCGACCGCTCCAGCTCTCATCATTGTCGGCGCGCTCATGTGCGGCGCCGTGGCCAAGCTGAAATGGGATGACTTCACCGACTCGATTCCAGCATTTCTAACCCTGATCGTGACGCCATTGACGTTCAGCATAGCCACGGGGCTGAGCCTAGGCCTGTTGTCCTTCACCTTCCTTAAGCTGTTTGCCGGCCGTCGGAAAGAAGTAAGTCCCCTCATTTGGGTGCTAACCGTCCTATTTCTGCTACGTTACGCCTTCCTGCGCGCCGAGTAGCCAAGCTTCGCGATCGGAGGTTGTGATTTAGGTCACAGCCATTAAATCGATCCAGGCATACGCTGAGCTAGGTGGGCTTAACAGAGGTCGCCCTGAAGGAGAAATTTAACAACGACGAGGACAGTGGCCTTCAAGAAAAATGGCGGCCCAGGAGGGCTCCTACTTTGGAGGCGTGCGTCGCACGACGAGCAGCGCACAACTTATGTTTTGTCGAATGGCAAACGACCAGGTACAAACAACCAACAACGGTTACAAGTCAAGAGCACGGCCCAATGTCCCCCTGCATCCCAAACATCCGGAGCGAGTCTGCTGGGGATGCGACAAGTTATGTCCGACGGACGATTTGCGTTGCGGCAACGGCACCATCCGAGCGCCGCACCCATCTGAGCTGTTCGGGGATGATTGGGACAGATACGTCCCCGCTGCGGCATCCTTCTGAGATGCTACTGCCATGTCGATGCATGGTTAAGGTCGATCTCGCCAAAATTCAAGATCCAGGTGTCTATACATAGGAAAGCCCCATCACAACGAGCGTGCGGTTTGAATCAAGGTCCAACATTGGACTTGCTTTCATCGGTTCAACGGCTGTCCTCGTTGCCACAGGCGCCCACCTTTACTTAATTCGCGCGGCAGTTGAAAATAAAAGCCTTGCACTTGCTCGTTTCTTTACCAGGAGATAGAACGTCTTTATGGCAGCCACTGGAGAACTCATTCGCCTCATCAACTACGTCGACGACATCAACACCACCCTTCGCCGTATTCAGGCTTCGCTCTACGGAATGGACGCCGACGAGCGCAAGCGTCTGGCTGAAAGCCTGCGGGCCGCCGACGGACGCCTTCGCGACCTACTTTCGGAAGTGGAGAAGTAGTGGCGGCGATCAAGACGATCGCGGTAATTGGCGCGGGAACCATGGGGCGGGGAATTGCCCATGTCGCCGCGCTCGGCGGTTATCGCACGGTGCTCGAGGATGTCCTTCCCGCCGCATTGCGCAAAGCACAGGATGAAATCCACCGCAATCTTGACAAAGCGGTCGAACTGGAGAAAGTCTCATCCGACAAGGCTAAGGCTGCACTCAACCTCCTTGAGTACGCCGGTAGCCCGGAGGAAGCGGCACGCGAGGCAGATCTTGTGATCGAGGCGGTCCCGGAAGAGATGGAGTCGTAAATCGAGATCTTCACTCTGCTCGATAAGGTTTGCCGCCCGGAAACGATTCTGGCTTCGAACACTTCATCGCTCAGCATCACAGAAATCGCCAGCGTGACCTACCGCCCAAGCAAATGTCTTGGCATGCATTTCTTCAATCCCGTGCACAAGATGAAGCTGCTGGAGCTTGTGCGTGCGCTGGAGACGGACGAACAAACGCTCCTGGCGGCAGGCGATGTCGGCAGGCAGATGGGCAAAGAAGTAGTTGTAATCCGCGAGTCACCGGGGTTCATCACCAGCCGCATCAATGCCATGATCGGCAACGAAGCGTTCTACATGCTGCAGGAAGGAATTGCTTCACCGGCCGATATCGACAAGGCGCTGAGGCTCGGGCTCAACCATCCCATGGGGCCTTTTGAACTAGTAGATCTGGTAGGGCTGGACACGCGCTTGCACATTCTTGAGTACCTGCACAGAACTCTGGGTGAGAAGTATCGTCCAGCGCCGCTGCTGGTGCAATACGTCAAAGCCGGACGCCTCGGCCGTAAGACGGGACGAGGTGTTTATGAATATCCCCCACCGCCCGCACCCATGACGCAAAACTGATCTTGCTTCCTCCAATTTCAGACCAGAGATGTTCTGCCAGGCGCAAGCATAAGGCCTGAACGACTTTGTGCTTTCGCAAGCTTTTTCGTTCAGCTGGAGAAATCCCGCGGACACTCGACGTGATGTCCCCTGATGTGGAAGGATTTCACAAAGCTCATTGCGGAACTTCGCTCACAAGAATTGCGTACTACAAGGTGTCCGGAAAGGGAAAATGAGACCTCTCGCCGGAACAAACCCTCTGCTGTCTCCCCGGCGGCAGAGGGCCACTTTGTGTACTACTTGTCCTTGATTTGTTCGCGCTTCTTTGCAGCCTCGAGTGGACGGACCGGTTCCGTCATCCTTACTGGGTCAAGGATCTCGCTGATCTCTTTTTCGCTTAGCAACTTTTTCTCGCGGGCAATTTCAATGATTGAGCGTCCGCTCGCCACCGCTTCCTTTGCGATCTCAGCTGCCTTTGAATACCCGATGTAAGGATTCAATGCGGTTGCCAGCGATACCGTTGCCTGTACGTAGAAGTTGCAGCGACTGTCGTTGGCTGTGATTCCCGCCACGCACTTGTCGGTGAACTGACGCAGCATCTTGGTCGAAATCGTAATCGACTGCAGGACGCTGTAGGCCATGGTCGGCATCATCACGTTGAGCTCAAGTTGCCCACCCTGAACCGCCATGGCGACTGCAACATCGTTCCCGACCACCTGGAAGGAAACCATTGCGGCCAGCTCCGGGATGACGGGATTGATTTTGCCAGGCATGATCGAAGACCCGGGCTGCAATGCCGGCAGATTGATTTCCGCAAACCCAGTGTTCGGGCCCGACGAAAGCATGCGGAGGTCGTTTGAGATGCGGATTACCTCTAAAGCAAGATTACGGAGCGCGGAGGAAACGGCCGCCATGGCAAGATTCGACTGCATCGCGTATCGCATGTCATCGACCGGAATGAGCTTCAATCCGGAAATACGTGACAGATTGGCAATGGCCTTCTCGCGATATTCGGGGTGCGTGTTGATGCCGGTGCCTACGGCTGATCCCCCCAGACCCAGTTCCCGTAGCAATTCCGCGCTCTTGCGAATGCCGTCTTTCGACCGCCGGATCGCGCCAGCGTACGCCGTGAACTCCTGGCCTAAACGCATGGGGACAGCGTCTTGCATATGGGTGCGGCCGGACTTCAGAATGTCGTGGAATTCCTTCCCTTTCTTCTCCAGCGTGGAAACCAGCGAATCGAGCACTGGATAGAAATTTTCGAGTTCAAGCAGCGTGGCTAACCGCATGCTGGTAGGAAATACGTCATTCGTGCTCTGCCCGTAGTTGACGTGATCGTTCGGGTGAACCTTGTTGTACTCTCCAAGACTTCCCCCAAGGATCTCCACAGCGCGGTTAGCGATCACCTCGTTCGAGTTCATATGAAAGCTGACGCCCGCGCCAGCCTGGAAGACGTCGACAACGAACTCGTCGTTCCACTTGCCTTGCTGGACCTCGCGGGCGGCCTGAATAATTGCGGCTGCAATTCCCACATCCACCAGTCCCAGTTCGCGGTTGGCCTCGGCTGCAGCTTCCTTCACCATGCCAATGGCGCGGATCAGGGTTGGATGGGCGCGCATGCCGGAGATCGGGTAGTTTTCGACCGCGCGTGCCGTCTGAATCCCGTAGTACACATGAGCGGGGATCTGCTTGATACCGAGCGAGTCTTTTTCCGTGCGGGTAGAGCCAGGGGCGCCGTGATTATCGGAAGACATCGATTTCTCCTAGGGAACCAAAAATTATAGCGAATGCTGCAGGCCTGAGGTTCCAAGGACAGCACTTTGCTGCCGAGGGACGAAAAGCCTTCGCAGTGGTGAGAGCAAACTTGTTCTGGTGCGCTTAATCGAGATTTATACGTTGACCAAGGAAGACTGATGTCTAAGCCCACATGCTAGAATCTATCTCTCCCAACAGCTGGTTTACCTCAGGAAGCCATATTGCCCTCGACCAAGCAGATTCCCGACACCCTGCCCAAGCCGCAGTTTCTCCCGACTGGCGACATGCGCGTAGATGTCATCGTGATCGGCAGCGGTCCTACGGGGCTCGCCTGTGCTATCGAGGCACAGAAGGCGGGCTTTAAGGTGGTTTGCATTGACAAGGGCTGCCTGGTGAATTCGATCTTCAACTACCCGGCGAACATGATCTTTTTCACTACGCCTGAACTGTTGGAGATAGGCGACATACCCTTTACGACCGCAAATCCCAAACCGAATCGACTGGAAGCCCTCGAGTACTACCGAAAGGTCGCCGAGCACTACAACCTCGATGTTCGCCAATACCAAAGGGTGGAAACGGTGGCAGGCGAGGACGGCAATTTCCATCTCACCACCTGCGACCGTCTGGGGCGAGTTTACGACTACTTCTGCAAGAAAGTGATTGTGGCCACCGGTTACTACGATCGTTCGAATCTACTCCACATTCCGGGAGAGGATCTGCCTAAGGTCTTTCATTATTATCGCGAGCCGCATCCTTACTTTGACAACGACGTGCTGGTAATCGGCGGAAAGAATTCCGCCGCGATTTCCGCCTTAGATCTTTGGCGGCACGGAGCCCGCGTCACGCTCGTCCATCGCGGTCCGAAGATGCACAACCACGTGAAGTACTGGATCCTTCCCGACATCGAGAATCGCATCAAGAACGGGGAGATTGCAGCCTATTTCCGCACCACGGTGAGAGAAATTCACCCCGACCGAGTCGCACTCGACACTCCCGAAGGCGAAGTGACGATCAAGAACGACTTCGTCTTTGCACTCACCGGCTACCACCCGGACTACGAATTCCTGCGATCCATGGGAATTGAACTTTCCAGTGAACAATGCCGTCCGGTCTGCGATCCGGTAAGTCTGGAGAGTAACGTCCTGGGAATCTATGTAGCGGGCGTGATTGTAGCGGGATCACGAACCAACGAAATCTTCATTGAAAATGGCCGCTTTCACGGCCAGCAGATCGCAGCCGACCTGAAGTTCAAGCTAGGCGCAAGATAGGTGGCTTTCGCTTGCCGAGAAAATGCCGAAAAATGCAAAACCCCGGGATTGCTCCCGGGGGTCCGCAGAAGGGGGAAGTAATGATTAAGACGAGAACCGACGACGAATCAGTCCAGCGATGCCGACCAAGCCCGTTCCGAGAAGGCCCAGGGTTCCTGGTTCGGGAACGGATGGAACTGGTGTAGAAGAGGTGGTGAAGCAAGTTGCAAAGCCTGTTCCTTGAGTTCCACAAGCCGGTCCAATGATATGTAAACCAAGCCCAGTGATGCTGGTTAGGTTGGTGGCGCCGTTAAGAACCAGGGTGATGGAATTGAATGCTCCGTTAGCACCTTTTCCAGTGACTTGGAAGCAAAAAGTCTGTCCAACCATGCCCCCGCAGGATCCGACCGCAATGGTTCCGCTGCCGGTGTAGAGCGAGATGCCAAGGCTGGTGAGGCTAGCACCCGATAGCCCAACCGTTGGACCGCCGGTGCGAATCTGGTTGCCTCCAACGCCGGTAAATGTGATGCAGATGTTGCCCGTGCCGCATATACTTCCAACGCTCACGGCTGCAGTTGCGACCTGTGTGCTTCCCACAAATAAGTCGTAGTTTGTGACCGTGTCTGCGGAAGCAGCTGGAACGATGGCGAAGGCTGCGAGCACCAAGGCCAACACTGAGAGCTTAAGACTAGTAATTCGCACGACCGACCCCCTCTGGGAGTAAAGTTGCACTACAGTAACGAATTACTATTGGCAAGCTCCGTGCCAATCGTAGTGGAAAAGGCCTCCAGCTAAGTGGTTGGATTAAAAGGCTTTAATTTGGTCCAGATTCGGTGTTTTGGGGTTCCCCAATAGAAGTATGCAATCTCCTGCACATTGTGTGCTAACCCACCTGCATTGTTTTCTGCGGCCGTGTAACTCTAAGGATGTAAAGGGACCTGCGACTAAGGTTGTAGCCGGTCAATCTTAGCCGCCATGATGAAATCGCTCTCGGTGAGGCCGTTGACCTTGTGGGTCCAAAGGGTGATCTCGGCTTTACCCCAGGTTAGAAGGATGTCAGGGTGATGGCCCTGTTCCTCGGCTACGGCTCCCACGCGGTTTACAAAATCGAGGGCCTTCACAAAATCCGGGAAGGTGAAGGTGCGCGTAATGTGGTGTTCGTCGACGACCTTCCAATGGGCGAAGTCGGGGAGTTGTTTGTGGATCTCGGCAAGCTCTTTCCCCTTTAGTGGCGGAACGCCTCCCCGGCAAGGGACACAGGTGCGGGATGCAAGTTCGCTCATGAAGGCTCCGTAACGAAACTGAAAATGGCAGACGATGCACTAGATGCCTAGGCTTGGCGCTGCGTTTTCCTCCAACGCCCGTGCTTTGCATTTGAAGCCCATCGGGGACAGTTCGCAACACGCCCTTTCCCCTTACGACGACGGGCCTCGAAACGCCACAGGCTTAGAACGGGATGTCTTCGTCGCTGATGGGCGATGACATCGCTGACGCTGGTTCGTGCTCGGGCGTGCGCTGGTCGAAGTTGTTGCCGCCGGCAGAACTGCGGGAGTACCCGCCAGACTCCGCGGAAGCCTCGCCGCGTCCACCGAGAAGGACGAGATCATTAGCCACGATTTCCGTCATGTACTTCTTCTGACCGCTCTGCTTATCTTCCCAGGAACGGGTCTGCAGCTTGCCCTCGATATACACCTTGCCGCCTTTTTTCAGGTACTCGCCGGCTATCTCTGCCAGACGCTGCCAGAGCACGACATTGTGCCACTCGGTGCGGTCTTGCCATTGGCCGTCTTTGTCCTTGAAGCGCTCGTTCGTGGCAACCGTGATCTTCGCTACCGGTGTACCCGACGGGGTGTACTTTACTTCCGGATCCTTGCCAAGATTGCCGAGGAGGATGACTTTGTTGACGCTTTTACCTGCCATGAATGGGCTCCTTCAGATAACACTGGGAGTTGTGGATCGTTTGGATTTGGACACTATAGCAGCTTTGAGCCAGGGAAAGGACGGGGGAAGAGGGAAGAGAGGTTTTGATGGGAAGTAACCAAGGATTCCTCCCAGGCTGGTAGGTTCTTGCGCCGCGAACTTGGCAGGTTCTCGATGGCTCAAGGTCCTGAAGAACTAACCGCTGCAAAAGTCATTTCATTGGCGGGGCTGCCGGTGCGCTCTTTCCAGGCGTAGAACAGGCCGGCGTAGGTTTCGGTCGAGTAGTCTGAGGGGCTGATGCCCAAGCGGAGCGCGACTTGGTCGATCCATTCTGGAGGCCCTTCAATTTCTCCGAAGTTCCCGAGGGGAGTCTCGTCGACCACTACGTGCCCGTGTTCGCCCTTCCATTCGGTGCGAAACTTCTCGTAACGGAAAACAGGTTCGAACTGCAGGGCGCGAAAGACTGCTTCGAGCTTCGCCCCGTCTTCGACTTTGGTTTCCGTTTCAACCCGGACTTTGTGTAGTCCAGAGTTGCCGGTGCTTTTGGCTTTATGAGTGAGCACCCATGAGTCGCCATACTTGCGGATGCGAAGGATGTCTCCGCGGCCGCGCAACGGCCGTCCAGGCAGGTCGAAGAGCACGTTCATCTCGTGTGTCCGCGGAGTAATTTCCAGGAAACCGAGTTCGCGTAACTTGGCCGCGAGTGCGGGCAAGTCGGTGATGCAGAATTTAACTTCGGTTTCGTTGGAGGACGACATAGGGTGAGTATAACGGGAAGGAGCACTCCAGCTTTCGGAACGCCGAGTGATCGTGTGTCAACCTTTGGCCGCGGGAGCTCGATCCGTCCGCGATGAGTGTGCGGGTGTTGGAAGGAAAATATGCCGGGGAAGACCAACTGTTGCTCAGCTGAGAAAGACTGGGTGGGCGCCGCGGGCCAGTGCTGATTGCCTCTAACTGAATGTGGGCAGCTTCACCAAATCATCCGCTGGCACGGGTTCTACCGGCTGGCCGGCTTTGCGCCAGGCGCCAAGGCCTCCCTGAATCACAAAAGCCCGAAATCCTGCTTGCCTGAGTAGCAGCGCCACACGGGCGCTGGTGGATTCGCGCGCTCAAGTGCAGTAGACGTAGATGTCCTTGTCCTTGGGAAGGGAAGTGAGTTCTTCTTGCAGCCGATTTGGTTCGAGGCGGATCGAGCCGGCGATGCGAGCCGCGCCGGAATCGTAGTAGCCATGACTACGGACATCGAGCACGATGACATCGTCCTTCTGGCCACTCGCGATCCGCCGGGCGATGTCCTCGACCTTCGCGCGGGGAACGACATCGGACAACTTGTAACGCCGATATTGAACGGCGCGATAGACCAACAAGACTACGAGAGCGGCTAGTATGACTTCGCCGAAGACATGGCTGGCATTTTGCAGTCCTCGCGTAATCTTGGCGACAAAATCTCGGGCCAGAAAGCCGAGAGCGCCGTAGGCAAGGACATACAGGCACGTGCCTGCCGCGTCGAAGCGCAGGAACTGACCGGTCTTCATTCGCATGCTGCCGGCGAGCGGGGGTGCCATCGTATTCACGCCGGGAATGAATTTCGCAAAGATCAGTGTCAGCTTGCCGCGCTTATAGAAAGATTCCGCCGAACGCAGGATGCAGGTCTCCGGATTCATCGATACGCGGCACAAAAATGCCAGTAGAGCCCAGCCCGTATTGCGGCCGAGCACGAATAGGAGAGCGTCCCCCAACAACATGGCGATGATGGCGGTCGAGAGTGCAACCGGCGCAGAAATCAAATGAGATGCAGCCGCAGCTCCGGCAGCAACCAAGGCGAGTGCGCCGGGCGCGGGCAGGCCGGCTGCTTCCGCAAACACCACAAGAAACAGCAGCAGATATCCATGATGCGAAATGCCTTGGAGCAGGTCGGTCATCATCCCTGGCTCCAGAGTACATGAAAAAAGGCGGCGTCAGGCCGCCTTGATCCGTTAAGCGCAACTTTTCTACATGGAGGACTTTCCCTGCTTCAGCATCTTCACTTTCATCACGTGGATGCTGTTCTTGTCGGAATAGACATGCGCGCTTACCTCTACGTGATGGCCTTCGTGTCCCTTGAGGGTTTCGGGATTGATCACCTCACACGAGCTTTGATCGGCGTCTTTGACGAACGTGATCTTGTCTCCTTCGGCCTTCACGGTTCCCTTGAGCGTTTGCAGCGGAGCCTTACCGGTGCTTGCCTTGCCCATGTCGCAGCTCTTCATCGTGTCCTGGGCGAGTGCCACGGTGCTCAGCACCATGCACATTGAGAAAAACAGTGCCAACAGCTTCTTCATGCGATTCTCCTTAACAGAGTTGTCACCAGAATGACGTCTGATTCAAGTACGGAACGGGAGGGGATCTGGATGTAGAGCCGCGGAGGGGAAGTACCAGACTACTTTTCGCGAGCGACCACAAATTCGGGAGCCCACAGCAGAGCGCGTTTGATTTCCGAGTCAGGGAAGGTGCAGACAGCTTTGCGGGCGGACTCGGCATATTTGCTGGCCGCGGCCGTGGCAGCTTCAACCGATCCATAGCGCGTCAGGATGGCGAGAATGTCGGCATGAGTGGCGCCATTAAACGCGCGCTGCTCCACGACGGCTGCAATCTTCTGGCGCTCCGCCGGTGTGCAACGCTCGAGCGCGTGAATGACTGCCATCGTGACCTTGCCTTCACGTAGATCGCTCGCCACCGGCTTACCAAGAACTTTTTCCGAGGCGGTGAGATCGAGCACGTCATCCACGATCTGAAATGCCATCCCCAAGTCACGGCCGTATCTGGCAACCTGTTCTTCCTGCTCCGGCGTGGCACCGCCGAGAATTGCTCCGAGCCGCATGCAAACCGAGAAAAGGCATGCGGTCTTTCGATAAATGAGATCAAAGTGCTCTTCGAGAGAAATGAGCTTGCCAAGTTTCTCCATCTGCAGCAGTTCGCCTTCCACCATCTGCTGCGTGAGTTCGATGAGCGCGTCGAGAATACGGAAGTTGCGTTCCTGTACCGCAACTTTGAAAGCCTGCATGTAGAGCCAGTCCCCGGCGAGCACGCACTTGGAATTTCCCCACTGGGTATTTGCCGCGGGGCGGCCACGTCGGGTCTTGGCTTCGTCAATGATGTCGTCGTGGACCAGCGTGGCGGTATGGATGATTTCAACCACCGCCCCGAGCTTTACCCCGCCTCGCCCCTCGTAGTTGAAAAGCTTGGAAGAAAGGAGCAGCAGCGCTGGGCGAATGCGCTTGCCACCACCGCCTCGGAGGTACTCACCGATTTCGGTGATGGCGGTAACTCCGGAGACAGTATCGCGGCCGAACTCACGCTCAATGGCGGCAAGGTCATCGCGCAGAAGCTCGAAAACCTCCGCTCCATTGATGGCGATACCGTTCGTGATGGCAGAAGTAGTCATTCAACCTGGCTTCAAGCTCAGGCCTCGGCTTCAGGCTGCATGCCTGATGCCGGAAGCCTGATGGCGCATCTAGTTTGATCGGTAATTCGTGAACTGCATATCGATTCCAAAATCCTGCTGCCGCAACAAAGCGATGATCTCCTGCAGAGTATCGCGGTCTTTGCCGCTAACCCGCACCAAGTCGCCCTGGATCGAGGCCTGCACCTTCTTCTTTGAGTTCTTGATGAGTTTGACGATGTCCCGGGCTTTCTCGATCGGAATACCTTGTTGCATTGTGATCTTCTGTTTGGCGGTGGCATTCGCCGCGGGTTCTACCGCGCCGTAAGTCAAGCCCTTTAGCGGTACTCCGCGCTTCACGAGCTTCTGCTGGAAAACATCATTAATCGACTTCAGCTTGTACTCGTCAATCGAGTGCAGAACGATCGCATCCTTGCCCTCCATGGCGATGGCGGACTTCGAGTCCTTCAGGTCAAAGCGCGTGGAGATTTCTTTCATGGCCTGTTGAATGGCGTTTGAGACTTCCTGTAGGTCGATCTTGCTGACGATATCGAAGGTGTTCTCTGGCATGGATTAATAGATTAGCGTAGTTGGGCAGATGATTCCCACTTGTCCCATGTTTTTTGAGCATTGTACCGCCGCGAGCAAAGAAGCAGCGACCTTCGAGGCCGCGGAGCCGGGTTGCGGAATCGCTTACGGCTCACTGCTGCAGCCCAAAGAACCGGTAGAAATTATCTGCGGTTTGCCTGCCTATTTCCTCCCCAGACAGGCCCCGCAACTGGCCGATGTGGCGTGCCGTTTCTTTGACGTAGGCGGGCTCATTGCGTTGGCCGCGGTACGGAATGGGGGCGAGATAGGGCGCGTCGGTTTCGATGAGCATTCGCTCCAGTGGAACCTGAGTCGCAGAGTGGCGAATCTGCTCGGCTTTCGGGAAGCTGACATTGCCCGCAAATGAAATCATGAAACCCATGTCCAACGCCCGTTTTGCATGAGTCCAGGTACCAGTGAAGCAATGCAGGATACCGCCGAAGCCTGAAGGGCTCCAGTGCTGTTCGATCAAGGAAAGACAGTCTTCCCAAGCATTTTCGCTGTCGCCGGTTGGACGGCAGTGGATGACGATCGGCAATTCAACTGCGCGCGCGAGGTCCATCTGCCGGACAAAAACATTCTGCTGAATCTCGCGCGGCGAGTGATCGTAATAGTAGTCGAGCCCAATTTCTCCCCAAGCGATCGCCTTCGGGTGGTTTGCGAGCTGCTCGAGCTCCAGGAAGTCGGATTCTTTGGCGAGCTTTGCCTCGTGCGGATGAATTCCGATACTCGCGTAAATGAAGCTATGCCTCTCGGCGATCCGAATTGCGCAATCCAGGGTCCCCGGGCCGTCACCGGTGCCGATCGAAAGTATATTGGCGACTCCCGCCTCGCGAGCGCGGTCGACAACTTGGTCGCGATCAGGATCGAAGCGCGGACCGTCCAGATGACAATGAGAATCGATATACATGTCTCTGCGGCCTGCTATTTCAATCTTGCGCCGAGAGGCACATCCTCTAGGAAGCCGGCCAGCACTGGCTTCCCGCCTTCGAGGGACGCGGCTAAGAGCATCCCGTTTGATTCCAGCCCGCGCAGCTTGCGTGGAGCGAGATTGGCGACGATCACGATTTTGCGCCCGATCAGAGTCTCGGGAGCGTAGGCTTCGGCGATGCCGGCGAGGATCTGGCGAGTCTCGGTTCCGAGATCGACTTCGAGACGCAGCAGTTTGTCTGCTCCTTTTACACGTTCTGCCACTTTGACTTGCGCAACGCGAAGTTCGACTTTCGTAAAGTCATCGATTGAGATCTTGGGGGCACTCGTGGCTTCGGCAGCGGGTTGATTCAGCCCTACAGACCCTTGCGATGCCCCTTGTGTCGCTCCGGCCTGAGCCGTCGCGGTCTGAGCCTGCCCCGGCTCAGTCGCCGCCGGAGCGAATGCCCCTCGGTTCTTCTCTTCCATCTGTTGCATCCTTTCAATGGCGCTCTTGTCGGCGCGGGGGAATACGGGCTCGACCTTGCCGAGCCTGGTTCCAAGTTTGAGTTGGCCCCAATGCAAATCGGCGAGCTCGAACTTGGCAATGTCTCCGAGTCCAAGCTGCGACCATATCTTGGCGGTGGCTTGAGGGAGGACCGGATACGCCAAAGCGGTCACAATGCGTAAGGCTTCCGCGGACGTGTAGAGCACGGTGGCCAAGCGCGCCCGGCTATTCTCGTTCTGCTGCTCGGCCAGGGCCCAAGGCTCATTTTCGACGATGTATTTGTCTATGGCCGCCACTAGAGCCCACGCTAGCTCGAGCGCGCGCGAGAACTGGTATTGCCCAAAGAGCTCGTGGAACTCTTGAATCGTGTGTCTGGCGAGAGTAGCTACCAGATCCTCTTCAGGAGTGTGCGCGGCCGTGTGCGAGGGGTATGGCACCTCGCCCTTGAAGTAACGCGTGATCATGGCCAACGTCCGGCTGGCCAGATTACCCAGGCCATTTGCCAGATCCGAGTTATACCGTTGCACGAGCGCATCGAAGGAGAACGAGCCATCCTGGCCGAATACAACTTCCCGCAGCAGGAAATAGCGCAGAGCGTCAGAGCCGAGCACGTCAAGGATTGTCTCGCTGCGGACGATGTTTCCCCGTGACTTCGACATCTTGTTCTCTTCAAACAGAAGCCAGCCGTGAGCGACAATCGACTTGGGCAGGGGAAGGCGAGCCGCCATCAGAAAGGCCGGCCAGTAAACGCAATGGAAGCGCACGATCTCCTTACCCACCATGTGAACGTCGGCCGGCCAGAACTTCTTGAACTTGGAGTCGTCCGGGGAGCCGTAGCCAAGTGCGGTGATGTAGTTGGCCAAAGCATCGAACCATACGTAGACCACGTGCTTGGGATCATCCGGAACCGGAATGCCCCACGAAAAGGTCGAGCGGCTGATGGAGAGATCGCGCAAGCCGGAACGTAGGAACGAGATGACCTCATTGCGTCGAGTCTCGGGACGGATGAAGTCCGGCTGCGAGGTGTAGAGCGCAAGCAGTGGTTCTGCAAATGCGGTGAGCTTGAAGAAGTAGTTCTCTTCCTGGATGGTTTCGGTGGGGCGGCCGCACTCGGGGCAAGGTTCTCCCGGCCCTACTTCCACGTACATCTCGTCAAACACGCAGTACTGGCCGGTGTAGCTGCCCTTATAGATGTATCCGTTGTCGCGAATGCGTCGCCAAAGGCTCTCGAAACCGCTCTTGTGGCGATCAGACGTCGTGCGGATGTAGTCGTCGTAGGTGATTCCCATGCGGTCCCACAGGGCGCGGAACTCGGCAGAGACGGCATCGGTAAACTTCTGGGGAGATGTTTGTGCGGCCTCAGCCGCACGCTGAATCTTCTGGCCATGCTCATCGGTACCAGTCAGGAACCAGGTATCAAATCCCAATGCTCGCTGACGGCGAGCGACGGCGTCGCAGGCAATCGTCGTGTAGGAATGCCCGATGTGAGGGCGAGCGTTGACGTAATAGATCGGGGTCGTGATGTAGAACTTGGGCATATTTAATCTTTAGTCGCGAAGAACATGAAGGAACACTAGGGAAAACGTGAAGGATTGCCTTCGTGCCCTTTGTGGTTAATGCCTTTTGCTGGTGGCCTGCAGGTAGGCTTGCACCGCCTCCTGCATAACCTGCTTCAATGGTACACGCTGCTCGGCAGCGATGCGGTGGCAGTCCTCGTATTCGGGAGCGTAACTGGAAATCGTGCCATCCATGCTAGCGACCTTGATGCGAATATCCCCAAAACGGGTGCGGACGGTTTGCCACTCCCGTGCCAGTATCTGACGGCGTTCTTCGCGGTGCCGCACCCCTAACGTCGTGGTCTCAGCAAAAATGATTTTCGTCAGTTTGCCGGCGTCTTGAGGCGTGGCCAGCACTGTCAACAGAGTTCCTGGGCGGTTTTTCTTCATCTGCGCCGGGGTGGAGAAGACCTCGAGAGCTCCGGCTTTGAAAAGTTCTTCCATCACGTAGCCGAAGACCTGAGGGCTCAGATCATCGAGGTTCGCTTCTAGGACAGTAACCGTGTCTTCCCCGGATTGTGTCGGATGTATTCGACTCCCTCCCGGTAGTCGTTCACCCAGGATAGGCTGGTAGCCGGGGTCTATGGCCTCTACCAACTCTCCGATCAGGATTCTCACTACGTTAGGATGGCCCTGAAAGTCGTGAGAGCCCGCACCATATCCGGCCTTCTCGACCTTCATCGCGGGGAGCGTTTCAAACCGTGAAGCCAGAGTTGTCACAATGGCAGCACCGGTGGGCGTCACAAGCTCAGCCTTGAGGAGCGAGGAATATACCGGAACGTTTTTGAGCAACTCAACGGTGGCGGGCGCAGGAACTGGAAAGGTCCCGTGCACGCACTCAATCGTTCCTCCTCCGACATTGAGGGGCGAGCAGATGAACTGATGGACCCCAAGTGCCTCAGCACCAACGGCAGCACAGACGATGTCGACAATGGCATCCACGGCGCCAACCTCGTGGAAGTGAATCTTGTCGATCGGTAGGTTGTGAATCTTGGCTTCTGCTGTCCCAAGCTTCTCGAAGATGCTGATGGCTAGCCGTTTGGCAGATTCGCTGGTCTTTGAGTGGCCAATGATGTGCCGGATCTCCTTCAAAGCCCGACCATGACCTCCCGAGTGAGTATGGAACGGCTCGGATGGCGCGTTCTTATGCCCCGAGTGTTGGTGGGAGTGAGACTCGTTTGCATGCTGATGCGTATGCGGCTGGGGGCTGGGGTCTGAATTGACTCGGTGGCCATGAGTTGACCCCCGTGGCTGCTCCTTTTTTCCGTCTACGATCACATCGACCTTGGTGGCGCTGATGCCGCTGCGATTCACGCGAGTGATTTCGAGCGCCGCACCGAGATCCAAGACAGCGACGGTTTCATGAAAAAGTTCTGGTGGAACTCCTAGGTCGATCAGAGCACCCAGAAACATATCGCCACTCATACCGGAAAAGCAGTCGAGATAGGCGATGCGGCTCGGGCTGCCGTGCCTTGTGGGTGGTCGGTTGTAAGCCGAAGATGCCTCTTTCGGTTTTAGGTCGTGCGACAAAGATGTGTCCTTATGATTGGCCAAGCAGAAATTCTAAAGCTGAACTCGTTTTTGCGTACGACCGTCGGCGTGACTGAACACGACCGTCTGTTAAAATCACTGTTTTCCCAACAACTTAGAGGACTTACTTGTATCGTTATCTCGAGAACCAACTAACCCGGCAAATACGCGGGTTTCTGCGCGAAAACTACGGAGTCGAACTGGCGAGGATTGTCATTGAGCAACCTCCGAAGGTGGAGTTTGGAGAGTATGCAGTGCCGCTGGCCTTCGAACTGGCCAAGAAACTCCGTAAGGCGCCGCGAAAGATTGCCGAAGAGATCGTTGCCGGCATCGGCCCGGTCGAGGGATTTCAAAAGCTGGAGGTTGCCGGGGCCGGGTACATCAACGCGCGCGTTGATCGTGGAGCACTGGCAGCGGCCGTGGCGCGGGACGAAAGACCTACAGTCGAGAAAGCGCCGGGTAAGATTCTGGTCGAGCACTCCAGTATTAATCCCAACAAGGCGGCACACATCGGGCACCTGCGCAATGCAATTCTGGGTGACACATTTGTGCGCCTTTTGCGTTTTTCCGAGCGTGATGTCGACGTTCAGAACTACATCGATAACACGGGCGTGCAGGTGGCAGATGTGGTCGTCGGATTCCTGCAGCTTGAGAAGAAATCACGAGCAGAAATTGAGCAGCTGGCGAATGGGCCGCGATTCGACTACTACTGCTGGGATTTGTATGCGCGCGTGTCCCAGTGGTACGAGCAGAGTCCGGAGAATAGAAAAATCCGGCTGCAAGCGTTGCACGAAATTGAGCGCGGCGGGAACGAAATCGCAGCAATCGCAGACCTGCTTTCGACCGCGGTACTGCGTCGGCATCTGGAAACCATGGACCGGCTCGACATCGAATACGACTTCCTGCCGCGCGAAAGCGAAATCCTGCACCTGCACTTCTGGGATGCTGCGTTCGCGAAGCTCAAGGCTGCAGGAGTTCTGTTCTACGAAGATCAGGGAAAGAACAAGGGGTGCTGGGTGATGCGCCGTGCGGGGACGGGAAAGGCAAAAGCCTCTACCTCAGAGGACACTCTGCAACCTTGCTCAGAGCAGGCTTCGAGCACAGGGGAAGACGCTGAACTTTCTGAGGAAGAGCAGAAAGTCATCGTCCGGTCGAACGGGACAGTGGGTTATGTGGGCAAAGACATCGCCTACCACATGTGGAAATTCGGCTTGCTGGGAAAGGACTTTGGCTATAGCAAGTTCTACCACTATGCTATGACCCATAAGGACTGCTGGATTTCTGCCGCCAATGGAGAAGAGGACCACCCCCATTTTGGCGCAGTCGCAGAAATCTACAACGTCATCGATGCACGGCAATCCGAAGCCCAGAACACCGTAATCGAGGCCCTTCGCGGGCTCGGGTTCCATGGGGCTGCGGATCACTACACCCACTTTTCCTACGAGATGGTGGCTCTCACTCCCCGCTGTGCTGCTGAACTCGGGTATGACCTTTCCGAGGAGGACAAAGCTCGACCCTACGTAGAAGTATCGGGGCGCAAAGGCTTTGGTGTGAAGGCAGACGATCTGCTGGATAGATTGATCGCGACCGCCACGGTGGAGGTAGACACACGGAATCAGGAACTCCCGCACGAGCAACGCAATGTCATCTCGAAGCAGATCGCCATCGGCGCCCTGCGCTACTTCATGTTGAAATATACGAAACCTGCAGTGATTGCCTTTGACTTCAAAGAGGCTCTGAGCTTTGAAGGTGAGACCGGACCTTACGCACAGTACGCCGTGGTCCGTGCCACCAACATCTTCCGTAAGGGGGGATTGGATGCGGATGCCTTCTTAGCGGATGTTGCGAGCAAGATCTCGGGGGACGAACTGACGAAGTTCCTGGCGGGCGAGAATTCGAACGAGCTTTGGGAACTCTGGCTGGCAGCTTCGAAGACGGCGTATGTAGTTGATCAATGCGTTGCGACCACAGAGCCAGCTTATCTCGCCAAGCATGTCTTCCAGCTGGCCCAGATGTTTAACACCTTCTATCATCGATATCCCATTTTGAGCGAAGCCGATGAGCAGCGGAAAAAGTTTCTGCTGGCGACGACAGCCATCGTGCGACGGGAATTGATTCGAACGCTGGGCGTGCTGGGGATTGAAGTGCCGGTCGTGATGTAATTCGAACCCAAGGCGCAGGAGATTAGGCCCGCTTTCTTCCTCCCGCCACCATCAGCGCCCCACCTACGACAATCAGCCCGACGCCAACGTAGGGAGGAAGAAGTTCATCGTGGCGCGTGTTGACCCCCACATGAATGTCCCCGGCGTCGATGCCATGGCGCTCGGTGCGGGGCAAAGGAATGAAGAAAGACGCAATCCCAAGCACAACAATGATAAGTCCGACGACAAACAGTGCTTTCATAAGTCCCTCCTTGAATGCCGCGTTCTCCTCTGTGCGGTCGTGAACTAGTCCTTCCCAAACTCGCGAGCGAATTCGATCAAACTGCGCACCGCAACTCCCGATGGCCCCTTGGCGATCCAAGGTTTGTTTTCTTCCATCCAGGCTGTGCCTGCAATATCGAGATGGATCCACGGGGTGGTTTCTGCGAATTCGCGCAGGAACGCGGCTGCGGTGCTTGCGCCTCCCCAGCGTCCCCCGGTGTTCATGAGGTCTGCGATGCTCGAACGCGTCATGTCGAGATACTCATCATTGACGGGCAGGCGCCACATATTCTCGCCAGATTTCGCGAGCGTGGTGGCGAACCTCTGATAAAAGGAGTCGTCGTTGGAAAAGACTCCGACGTTCAGGTATCCCAGCGCGACGACAACGGCGCCAGTCAACGTAGCCGCGTCAATCAGATGCGTACAGCCGAGATGGCGGGCATAGCAAAGTCCGTCTGCGAGAACCAGCCGGCCTTCCGCGTCGGTATTGATGATTTCGATGGTCTTTCCGGACATCGCAGTCTGAATGTCGCCGGGCTTCTGCGCCTTGCCTGACGGCATGTTTTCCGTGGCGCAGACGATGCCGATCACTTTGACCTTGGGCTTGAGCAGGGCGACGGCACGCATGACGCCGATCATCGTGGCACCACCGGCCATGTCATACTTCATCTTTTCCATGCCCTCGGCAGGCTTGATGGAAATGCCGCCGGTGTCGAAGGTAATTCCCTTGCCAACCAAGCCGAGTACGGGGTTTTCGGGCGCGCCTGCCGGTTCGTAGCGCATCACAATCAGTGCCGGCGGCTCTTCTGAGCCTTGCGCCACACCCCAGAAGGCGCCCATCTTCAATTCCCGAATCTTCTCGGCGCCGTACACTTCGCACTTCAGGCCATTCTCCTTGCACATCTGCTTGGCCCGATCCGCGAGGATTGTGGGGGTCATTCGATTCGAGGGTTCGTTTACCAACTCGCGCGTGAAGTTCTGCGATTCCCCGACAACCCGGGCTTGTTCGAGCGCAACTTGTAGCGCCGCCTGATCACCCGAAGCGACCACAGTGAGCGCTTCTACGCGCTGGTCTTTTCGGTCGCTCTTGTAGGTGTCGGGGTCAAAGTCGCCGACGAGGGCCCCTTCGACGCCCGCCCGCACAGCATCCTCGGCAGGGATCGCATCGGGCAAGACAAAGGCCAGACTGCGTAACTTGCGCGGTTTGAGCGCACGAACGGCCGCACCCGCCAGCTTGCGAAGGTCCGAGTGGGTGAATTTCTCGGACTTACCTCCGCCGATCAGGAGCAGGCGCTTTGCCTTCAGACCCGAAGGGCTATGCAGCCAAGTCGTCTCAAAGTTCTTGCCGGTAACGTCGCCGGAGGAGATGAGGTCAGCAGCGGCTTGCTGAACGGTTTTGTCCGCGGCGGAGACAAAGGCCTCGGTCTTGTCCTTATCGCCTCGGTCGAGCACGACCGCGACCAGGCACTCGGTTTCAAGTTGAGCAGCGGGAGAGAGAAAAAGTGAAGTCTTCATAATTTCTTGAGAAGAGACAGTATGAAAGGCGGGAAGGGGATCGCGCAAGCCGGGGGTCCTGTGGCACTCGGAGAAGTGCAACATGCAAGCCAACGCCCTGACGGTTCCCCATTAGTCTCTACTCACGACGCAGCGGAGGCGTCGCCCCATGAAACAGCTTGCTTGCGTTGTGTTTTTCCTTTCAGTCTGCTGTATGGCCGCTGAACCGGGACAGGTCCGCTACCGCGGAGGCACTTTGGATAACTCCAAGGTTCGGGCGCTCGGCCGCCTTGATTTGTCGTCGCCCGGGTCCATTACCTACGAAACGGGGAAGTCGCGCTTCACCATTCCCTATGAACAGCTTGTTAGTTATCAATACGAGGAGGAAGTGGCGCACCACTTGGGCGTGCTGCCCGCGATTGCAGTGGGGCTCATCAAACACCGTCAGCACCGGCATGTCTTCACGATCGTCTACCTGAACGACCAGCTGAAAAAACAGATTGCTGTCTTCGAGGTGCCCAAAAGCGAAGCAGGAAGTGTGAAGGCGGTTTTGGATGCAAAGGGCGTCCACACGTGCGTACAATATGGCGCGTGCAACGCAAAATAACTTTCGACCGGTTCTGTTTTTTCCTTGCCAAGTCATTCGGCTGGCTGATGATCACGCTCCTGGTTTCGACGGCGGTGGCGCAGGATGTGCCCGCGCGCGAGAAGATCCTCATCGATACCGACATCGGGGATGACATTGACGACGCTTTCGCGTTGGCCCTGGCGCTGAAAAGCCCGGAACTTCAGATCCTCGGTATTACCACCGAGTTTGGCGATACCGAAACGCGGGCGAAACTGGTGGACCGGATGCTAGGGGAGGCGGGGCGGCAGGACATCCCGGTTGCTGTCGGGGTCCACACTGACGCGAAGACCAGTTTCGGGCAGCGCCCTTACGCCGAGGGCGGGCACTTCGCCAGAGCGACGCATCCCGCTGCGGTGGATTTCATTCTCGAGCAGATACGCCGCAACCCGGGAGAGATCACGCTGGTGACGATTGGGCCGCTGGTGAATGTGGGCACGATCATCGACCGCGATCCAGAGACGTTTCGCAAGCTGAAGCGCGTAGTGAGCATGGGCGGTTCGATCGATCGAGGATATGGTGATGCCTATGCAGCGCCAACTCCGCCCCAACCCGAGTGGAACATTTTGAACGATGTTCGGTCCTCGCAGAAACTGTTCGCTTCGGGCGTGCCGGTTTACCTGATGCCGCTCGATTCGACACAGCTGAAGCTTGAGGAAGTGAAACGCGAATTTCTTTTCCGGCAAGGAACTCCTCTGACCGATGCCTTGGCGATCCTGTATCACCAATGGGGTCAGCAGACTCCGACACTGTTCGATCCCGTCACCATTGCCTTCATGGATGATCCCAAGCTGTGTCCGGTCGTACCCATGAACATCGTCGTTGATGCCAAGGGCATGACCTTGCGCGGAAATGGCGCGCCCAATGCGCAGGTGTGCTTGCACTCGGATCCGGAATCGTTTTTCAGGTTCTATCTATCACGGCTTGCAGCGCGGTAGGCAGCCCCTGACCGCGGCGTAGGGGGACTTCCCCAAGGGAGCCGAAGGCGCGACTGCCCTGCGTGTTTTGCGGACCCTTTTCGGTTGGGGAGCAAGGGACACGCGTAAAATAGATACATGCGGCGGGTTTACCTCGACAATAACGCCACAACTCCGGTTTTACCCGAAGTGCTGGATGCAATGCGCCCCTACTTTACGGAGCACTTTGGCAACGCTTCTTCCATCCACCATCATGGTCAGGAGACGCGTGCCGCGGTCGAGCGGGCCAGGGAATCTGTGGCGGCCCTGCTTGGTTGCCGCCCGGCTGAAGTGGTTTTCACCAGCGGTGGAACTGAGGCTGACAACCTCGCCATCTTCGGGTTGGTTCGCGCGGGCGATCATGTTATTACCTCGACCATTGAGCATCACGCCGTCCTGAATTCCGGCAAGCAGCTCGCCGAACGTGACACTGAAGTCACGTTTATTCCGGTGGACGGACGAGGCTTGGTGAATCCCGATGACGTACGCCGGGCGATCCGGCCGAACACCAAGCTGGTCACGATCATGTACGCGAACAACGAGACGGGCGTGATCCAGCCGGTCGAGGAGCTTGGGAAAATCTGCGCCGAAGCCGATGTCTACTTCCACACCGATGGAGTGCAGGCGGCGTCGAAGATTGGGATTGATGTGAAGGCGATCGGCTGCGACCTGCTTTCGATTTCCGGACATAAATTCCACGCCCCACAGGGAATTGGTGCGCTCTATGTCCGAAAAGGCACCAAACTCCAGGCCCTGTTTTACGGCGGGAGCCACGAGCGCTCGCGCCGCGCCGGAACGGAGAACGTACCGGGAATCGTTGGCCTGGGAAAAGCGGCCGAACTGGCAACGAAGTCGCTTGCCGCCGGCGAAGATCGGGCCATGTCCGCTATGCGAGACAGATTGCAGGCAGCAATCCTCGGGGCCCTGGATTCCGCTGGGGTGAATGGCGACGGTGCGCCCCGGGTTCCAAACACTGCCAATCTCTACTTCGATTACATCGAAGGCGAGGCGCTGGTTATCGCGCTCGACCTCAAAGGACTGTCGGTCTCAACCGGGGCAGCATGCTCCTCCGGTGCCATCGAACCCTCGCACGTGCTCACGGCCATGGGGCTACGACCCGACCGCGCCCGCGCCAGCATTCGCTTCAGTCTAGGCAAGCAGAACACCGCTGACGATGTGGAATTTGCTGCCCAGTTGGCCCCGGCCGCAGTCGAGCGTTTGCGAGAATTATCACCCCTGTACAATAGAAAGACAGCCCTTAGCTCTTAACTTTCAGCCATTCGCTAAGGACCCATCCTGGCTTAAAAGCGCCTGCCGACAAAGCAGGAGGGTGGCGAAGAAAAGACGCAAAGTTCGCTCTCGAAAGCTCATGCCCGGGCCTCGCACCATCGCCGTTGCCATGTCGGGAGGGGTCGACTCCTCGACCGTAGCCGCCATGTTGCGCGCCGAGGGATACGACGTCGTCGGCCTCACCATGCAGCTATGGAACCAGCGCCGGCTTGCCGGGCGCGAGGGCATGCCTGAGGCGGTGACCGGACGCTGCTGCTCGCTCGACGATGTTTACGATGCTCGCCGCGTCGCCGAGACAATCGGAATTCCTTATTACGTGGTCAACCATGAGGATCGGTTCGAACGCGATGTCGTCCGCCCATTCGTCGAGGAGTACCTTTCGGGACGAACGCCGATTCCTTGCAGCCTCTGCAACAATCACTTGAAGTTTGACCAACTCCTGGTAGTGGCCCGACAGATTGGGGCCGAGGCAGTTGCAACCGGGCATTACGCTCGGGTCGAGTTTGATGATCTGAGCGGACGCTGGTTGCTAAAGCGTCCGACGGATCGCTCGAAGGACCAGACCTACTTTCTGTTTGGACTTACGCAAGAGCAACTCCAGCGAACGCTGTTTCCGCTGGGGGGAATGACAAAGCCTGAAGTGCGCGAGTTGGCGCGCAAGCATGGTCTTGCCCTCGCCGAGAAGCCCGATTCCCAGGAGATTTGCTTTGTCCCGGGCGGCGACTACAAGAAGTTTCTCGATGCCTATTTGGGCGAGCAGGGCGAGTCGCTTCCGGACACCGCGGGCGAACTGGTGACTACCGACGGACGGGTCATTGGCGAGCACACAGGGATTCACAACTTTACCGTGGGACAGCGCAAGGGGCTTGGCATCGCAACCGGTTCGCCGCTATACGTGATTCAGATCAATGGTGAGCGGCGGCAGGTCGTAGTTGGCGAGCAGGAGAATCTCTACTTGAAGACCCTGATTGCAAAGCGCATCAACCTGATCTCGGCCGAGAAATTGGATCAGCCTATGCGGGTGGCGGTCAAGATTCGCCATCGCCATGAGCCCGCACCTGCCACAATCGAGAAGTCCGGTTCTGACAAGATCCTTGTAACCTTCGACGAGCCGCAGCGCGCGGTGACGCCGGGCCAAGCAGCCGTGTTCTACGACGGTGATGTGGTTGTAGGGGGCGGCTGGATCGGTTAGCCGGACGATCTTCGGCGAAGGGTTGGCCGCTTGGTATCGTTTTCACCCGCCGAGGTGGTTCGAGCTTGTCCGCCGCGCAACTCGTCCCACATCGCCACTACTCGCTCTTTCACCTCAGCCGTGTAGTTAGCATAGGTTTCTTCTGAGGCCTGTACCTCCGGAGGTGGTTGAAGTGGTTTCCCGATTCTGATCTTCAGGTGCGAGAACTTCTGGAAGCGCTGGTTGCGCGGCCAGGCTTCGTAAAATCCTTCAATTGCGGTGGGCACAATCGGTATCTGTAAGTGCATCGAGAGAATGGCTGCACCCTTCTTGAATATTCGGGGTGTGCCGTCGATGCTCCGTTCGCCTTCGGGATATAGAACGAGGGCCATTCCATTCCTCAGTCCATAAGCGCCGGCCCGCATTGCCGGAACCAGATTGACATCGGGGTCTACGACAACGACCTTGAGCAATCTTGCCACTTGCCGCATCACGCCAGACCCGAAGATTTCGCTGGTACCCACGGCGAACATGCGCTTGAGAGCGGCGTAGGGCAGTACGGCCATGAGGACAATGGGGTCGAGAAAACTCTGGTGGTTCGAGCAAAGCAGGTACGCGCCGCTTGGAGGAAGGTTGTCCACGCCCTGCACGTCGATACGCGAAACGAAACGCCACAACCAGGCAATCAGCCGCGACATGAAAAACAGAATCGGGTCGAGCACAGGCCGTTGCTTGGTGATTCGCAGCGTAGCCAAATCACTCGGATCCTCGCGCAACACCGCACTCCAGCCCGCAAATACCCGCGTGGGGCGGGCGCCCTCGTCGATCTTTATTCCAGAGACCGCACTCTCCAGAACGGCTCCCACCAGCTCGCGAACCGTATAGATGCTCCCGAGCTCTGATTCGGGAACATCACCGCCCAGTTCCTGTTCGATGGCCACAAGGAGTTCAACGCGACTCATGGAATCCAGCCCAAGATCGAGCTCCAGATTGTCGGTGGGACGAATCTGCTGGGGCTTGGTCGTCGAGTAATCCTGAATAATCTTGACTGCTCGTTGGACATCGGGTTTCTCGAGCCAAGCCCGGTCTTCGGGGGTGAGCGGTTTTGTGACCGGCAGATCCCCGGGCTTCGCTCCGGTCCCGGCCTTCACCCGTTTCTCGATCTCGAATCGTTTCAGCTTGCGCGTGGTCGTGCGCGGCAGGTCGTCTTGCCAGATTTCATATCCGCTAATGCGCTTTGTGGAAGCCAGTTTTGCCGATAAGCCTTCCACGTCGAACCGAATTACCTCTTTGGCATTGACCACCTTCCGTTGTCTCAGCACCTCGAAATTGGGAACGATGACGGCGTACAGCTTGTCGGCGCCCTCCATTCCCATCACGCAAATCTCTTTTATGAATGGTGACTGGAGATAGTGCGACTCGATTTCCTCGGGATAAACATTCTTGCCGTTCGAAAGAATGATGACTTCTTTCTTGCGTCCGGTGATGAACAGATTGCCGTCGCGATCGAAGTAGCCAAGATCCCCGGTGTACAGCCAGCCGTCCTTGAGCACGTCGCTTGTGGCATCCGGCCGGTTCCAGTAGCCTTTCATGACAATTGGCCCGCGCAGGATAACTTCACCGCTCGCCGGAGTGTCATCCGCGGCCGCCTGGGGATCCACAATCCTTGCTTCAACTCCTTTGAGCGGCTTGCCAACGGAGCCAATCACCAGACGATCTTGCGAGTTTACGAAGGCTCCTCCCGTAGTTTCCGTAAGGCCGTATGCCTGAAACACATCTATTCCCAGCGAATAGAAATCCCAAGCGATTTTCGGATCGAAACGCGATCCCCCGGTTACCAGATAGCGCATCCGCTTTCCGAACAATGCATGAATTTTGCCGAAGAATAGTTTCCCGGGATTGATTCCCACTCGGCGGCAAGACAGGGTCAAAGCGCGCAGCAGGCCAAACGCGGTTCGCGTAAGCGTACCCTTTTGCTGTACTTGTTTGAAGATTCGCTCGTGAATCAGATTGAAGAACTGCGGCACGACCGCGAACGCAGTGATGTCGCGCTCTTGTAGAGCCCGCAACAACTCCGTGGTATTGAGGGTGGACAGATACACGGCTCTAGCGCCAGCAACCAGTGGCAGCAGCAGGTTTGCCATTTGCGAGAGAACGTGAAACAGCGGCAACACGCCGAGAATGGCATCGTTCGGCCCTATGTGGGCCCATGTGAATACAGCCTCGGCTTCGCCGAGGAGATTTGCATGAGTGAGCATGACGCCCTTGGGATCTGCCGTCGTTCCGGAGGTGTAGAGGAGGGAAGCAAGGTCCTCGAGTTGGCGCGGGACCGGTTTAAATTCTGAATGTGGCTGGGTAAAGATGGTGTCGAGATTAGCCACCGGTTGAGCGCTTTCCCCGTGGGTTTGCCCTGAAGGAGGGTCAGGAGTGCGCGTCTCTGTAGGTCCGGTCGTGGCGCGTTGGGGGGGTTCTGTCAGCACTAGGTCGATACCGGAGCCAGCCAGGGCCACTCGCGCCGTCTCCAGGAGTTTCCTGTCGCACACGAGCAACTCTGTCCCGCTGTCCTTCACGATTTTCGCTACTTGGTCGGGGTGGTAAGCGGTGTCGAGGGGAACGACGACACCACCGGCCGCGATGATTCCCAGGTACGCTGCCACCCAGCGAGGGTGGTTCTCGGCAAGGATTGCGACGCGCGATCCTGCTGGCATGCCCTGCGAGAGAAGCCAGACCGCGAACAACTCTGCCATCTCGCGGAGTTGTGTGTAGGTGTAGCTCTCGACCCGATCGGTCCGCTGGATTTCAAGAGCTATGTTCTGCGGCCACCGCTCAGAGCACTCGACAAAACGATCGTAGAAGGTCGTCATCGGTTTCGGGAAATATACCGTAAGACCGGTCCTTGGCTATCAACAACTGGCAAAGGGCCAGGTTTTTGTTGACTCGGATGCTGGGCCAGAGTAGATTGAGGCGGCTCGAACGGCATCCGGGATGGGGAGCTCAGGGTCGAGTGCGTTTCCGCAAAACACGTTGGGGAGGCAACAAACGAATGAGTACATCGAGCGCGGTAGCAACGGCGGCCAGTTTTCCTGTTGGCCGGGAGCGGATGGAGCGAATGTTTTATCTGCTCTCCTCGGTTCTGTTCCTCGTCATCGTGAGCATGGGGTTCCAACAATTTTATCTTCATGGACGAGCTTCGAACGGAGGACCCGTAACCCAGCAGATCGTTTCGCTGGTAATCCTGCACGGGATTGCGATGTCGGCTTGGATCATTCTCCTTGCCGTTCAATCCGCTCTCATCGTAGGTGGCAACCGCAAGTTGCATATGACACTGGGCGTGGGAGGTGTAGTGCTTGCTGGGTTGCTGGTTGTTTTGGGCTTGGCAACCGCGATCAGCTCCGTACACTACAATCCGGACGGCTATAAAGAGATTTGGGGAGCGCGCCGGTTCTTGAGTCTGATGCTGACGAATATCTTGGGCTTTGGGATCCTGGCCGGAATTGGATTGAAGAATCGCAAAAGACCCGAAATCCATCGCCCGATGATGCTGTTGGCCACTCTATTTGTCGCTGGTCCAGCGGGGTTATTTCGGATTCCATACCTGAGTGGTCCTATCATGGGTGCGATCCATTCCATGATGGGGGTTTGGATGCCGATGTTGATCCTTGGTGTGCTGCTTCTGGTCCTCAAGACAGCAATGACCCGTTCCTGGGACCGTTATTTTGCAGCCGGTTTTGTCGGAATCGTCCTCGCCTGCGTGGTCCAGTTCTTTGTTTCCAATAGTGCATGGTGGAACCACGTCGCTGGTTGGGTGACGGCCTAGCCGGATCCAGGGTCCTCCAATCCAATCCCCGGGATCAGGGTTTCCCAGGCCCGCTTTACGTCTGCGCCGTTCCTTCTCAGCGACTTAGCCGTTTCCCCAGCATCTAATATGCTAGGCTTCTAAAGAGGAAAATCAGGGCGCCTTACGAGGTCCTTGACCTTGGTTACTGTCACCAGTGACCAGCAACCGATTTCCGAAGGATTCTAAGTTGATCAATACAGTCTTAGGCAAGGTTTTTGGCACCAAGAACGAGCGCGAGATCAAGCGCCTGCTGCCCCGAGTCGCAGCTATCAATGCGCTTGAGCCTCAGATGCAGAAGCTCTCTGACGAACAGCTGTGCGCCAAAACCCAGGAGTTCCGCAAGCGAATCCAGGAACGCGTCGCCCAGGTTCCCGAGGATCCCGAGGCCGATCTCGAGCGCCAGAAGGAAATCGACAAAGAACGCCTTCGCGTCACAAACGAAGTCCTAAACGAGATTCTTGAAGAGGCCTTCGCGGTTGCTCGCGAAGCGGGTCGCCGTGTTCTAAATATGCGGCACTTCGACGTGCAGTTGATCGGTGGCATGGTGTTGCACCAGGGCACGATTTCGGAAATGAAGACCGGGGAAGGAAAGACGCTGGTCGCCACGCTTCCGGTTTACCTCAACGCCCTGAGCGGGCGCGGTGTGCATGTCGTCACCGTCAACGATTACCTGGCAAAGCGCGACTCCGAGTGGATGGGTCAACTGTATCGCTTTCTTGGCCTCACCGTGGGCGTCATTGTTCACGATCTCGATGACCAGGAACGCCGCGACGCGTATGGCGCCGATGTCACCTACGGCACCAACAACGAGTTCGGTTTCGACTACCTTCGCGACAACATGAAGTTCGACCTGCGCGAGTGCGTGCAGCGCGGCCACAACTTCGCCATCGTCGACGAGGTGGACTCGATCCTTATCGATGAAGCTCGCACGCCGCTGATCATTTCCGGTGCCAGCGAAGAATCGACGGACAAATACGCTCGCGTCAACCGCATCATTCCGCGTTTGGAAAGAGGAGAAGAGCTGACCCAGCAGGAAGTGACGAAACTTCTGAATTCAGGCAAGGTGTCCGAGGAGCAAAAGGATGTTTTGCTCGCGGAACTGGAAGAATCGGGCAGCGATACTCAGAGGAAAATTCTCACCGGCGATTATGCGGTTGACGAAAAGCACCGGAACATCACTGTCACCGACAAGGGTTGGGAACATGTCGAACAACTTCTCGGCATTGGCAATATCGCTGACCCAGAGAACTGGGCGCTCAAACACCACGTTGAAACTGCGATCAAGGCGCACGCTCTCTATCACCGCGATGTGGAGTATGTGGTCAAAGACGGGGAAGTCATTATTGTGGATGAGTTCACCGGGCGTCTGATGCCCGGCCGCCGTTGGTCCGATGGACTGCATCAGGCAGTCGAGGCCAAGGAAGGGGTCAAGGTCGAGCGCGAGAACCAGACGCTTGCGACCATCACTTTCCAAAATTACTTCCGCATGTATGCCAAGCTCGCGGGCATGACCGGAACCGCGGAAACGGAAGCGGCAGAGTTTGGCAAGATCTACAGCCTGGACGTTGTGGTTATCCCAACCAACCGGCCCTTACGGCGGGTCGAGAACCCTGACCTGGTATATCGCACTGAGAAGGAAAAGTATTTCGCCGCTGCCGACGAGATTCAAAAGCTGAATGAAACAGGCCAGCCGGTCTTGGTGGGTACGACGTCGATCGAGAAGTCGGAACGTCTTTCCGACCTGCTGAAGAAGAAAGGAATCAAGCACGTCGTTCTAAACGCCAAATACCACGAGAAAGAGGCCGAAATCGTCGCGCAGGCGGGTCGGCGCGGCGCCGTCACCATCGCAACCAACATGGCCGGACGTGGTACTGACATTCTGCTTGGCGGTAACCCGGAGTTCACGGCCAGGCAGGAGTGCGTGAAGAAGGGAACGGCCCAGCCCTTAAAAGCTGCCCAGGGACAGATTCAGACCAACGTGGATAGCAGCAAGAACACCGTCTGGTATTACGCCGGAAACGAATACGTTGTGCCCACCGAGCAGTGGCACGAAGTTCTTGCTCGTCACAAATCGCAAACCGATGCTGACCACGAAGCGGTCATCGATTCCAAGGGCCTTTTCATTCTTGGTACCGAGCGCCACGAGGCTCGCCGCATCGACAATCAGCTTCGCGGACGTGCCGGACGGCAGGGTGATCCGGGAGCTTCCCGCTTCTATCTGTCGCTCGAAGACGACCTGATGCGCATCTTTGCCAAGGAGTGGGTATCGGGACTGCTGCAAAAACTCGGAATGGAAGAGGGAATGCCCATCGAGTCGAGGCTCATCAGCCGCCGCATTGAGAAGGCGCAGGAAGCCGTCGAAGCCCAGCACTTCGAGTCGCGGAAACATTTGCTGGAGTACGACGACGTGATGAACAAGCAACGGGAAGCCGTCTACGGCTTGCGCCGCCGTCTGCTCGAGGGTGTCGATCAGAAAGATCTTATCGTCGAGGATTATGTCGCCGGCATCTTGAGCGATCTGCTAGAACAGCACGCATCCGTAAAGGTGCATCCCGCCGATTGGGACGTCAAAGGCCTGAAAGACGCCATCTTTACCCGCTTCGGCGTGGATATCCTTGCCGAAGGTATCAAGCCGGAAACCCTCAACCGACAGGAACTCGGCGACGCCATCTTCGAAAGATTGAAAGCACGCTACGAAGCAAAGGAGAAGCTCATCGGCGCCGAGGCAATGCGCTATCACGAGCGCATGATCATGTTGAGCGTGCTCGACCAGCTTTGGAAAGATCACTTGCTTAACATGGACCACCTCAAAGAGGGAATTGGTCTGCGTGGGTATGGTCAAAAGGATCCGCTGGTCGAATACAAGCGGGAGTCCTTCGACATGTTCGAAGGCATGATGCAGAAGTTTCAGGAAGACACGGCCCGCTATCTGTATCTCATGCAGATCATTACCCGCGGAGAGCCAACCGGCGTTGTGCCCGCCGGCGATGGCCAGAGTGGTCCGACCGATAGCCCGGCTGTCCTTGGAGGCGAAAGCGGGGGCAATGGACATCGTCCACCGCGTGGAGTTTCGACCTCGGTTGACGATCTAGAGGAATCCTTCCAGCGCCGCAAGCGCCGGGAGCTAGAACAGGCGCGTATGGCCGGAGCAGGTGATCGCCAAGTTCAGCAAGTGGTGCGCGCTGGCGCTAAGGTCGGCCGCAACGATCCTTGTCCCTGCGGGTCCGGCAAGAAGTACAAGAAATGCTGTGGCGCGAACGCCTAGGCTACCCCGGGATGACGTTCGTTGACAAATTAATACTCAACTTTTCTTGACCCCGGGGGCATTTCGCATTACAAAATGTAAATTGACGGGAGTCTCAGGGGGGATAGCGCAGCTGGGTTAAGCCCCGCCACCCAGGCCGCGCGCCATGGAGGTGCGTCGTGAAACGACTCGCACTTGTCCTTGTCCTGCAGTTCTCAGTACCTTATTTAGCCTCTGCCCAACGTCAGGGCACATCCGGTTCAAGTTCATCTTCTTCAGCAGGCGGTTCCAGCGGCGGGTCCACTGGTTACAGTGGCGGCGGGGGCGGTGGTTCCCACTCCTCGGGCTCCAGTAGTGGTTCGTCGGGATACAGTGGCAGCAGCTCTGGAGGTTATTCCGGCGGATCGCATTCGTCCGCATCGGGTGGCTCCAGCCCAGGAGGCAACTACGGCGGATCGCATTCGTCCGCATCGGGTGGCTCCAGCTCAGGAGGCAACTACGGCGGATCGCATTCGTCTGCATCGAGTGGCTCCAGCTCAGGAGGGTCCCATTCGTCAGGATCTACTGGCTCACCCAGCCGCCCGAGCGGAAATTCCGGTGGTTCCCCGTCGAGCTCGCATGCGAACCCCTATTCGCCAGTTGCAGGATCTTCCGGCGATATTCATGGTGGCTCGCGGGACAACTCGCCGCGCTCCGGCTCTTCGAGCATTATCTTCCAGTCACTCCCGACGAAATCCTTGCCCCCTTCTGGACGACCCGAGTCCATCCAGGACCAATCCTGGATCCACCAGCCGTTTCAGATCGAGGTGCGTCCGGAAACCCTCGACAACAAGAGCCTGGAAAGGGTTCTTTCAGAGCGGGGGCGGGAGGTGGGGCTGGAATCGAGCAAATCGGCATACAAGCAAGCCATGATGCCCTTGGGCGCCCCGGAGGCTCACCATGTGAGCTGGGTTGGAAAGCTGTTTGGCGCGAAGGCAACGTCCACCAAAAAAGCCCCTGGATCACAACTCAGACCTTGTACTGACGTGGAGTGCGGAAAGATCCCTCCGCCTAAGCCATGTGTGGGGGCAAAGTGCCCGAAGCCGGGACCGCCTAAGCCTCCTCCGGCTCGTGTGGGCGACGTGTGCGGGGCGGGATATCAAGCTAGAAGCGGAACCTGCCAGCCTTGGGGTTATTTCAGAGACTGTACATACTATGCCGATTCGCAGCTGGGCAATTGTCGAATTCAGTGGGCGTCTGTCGATTCCGGCTATTGCTGGCGGATTCTGCAGGAAATTCAACATCAACAGAAGTTGCTGCAACAAACCAGCTTCGAACAGGGTGTCGCTTGCACCACTGCCCCCCAAGGCGCTATGTGTGCGAAGTTGACCCAAGACATCAATGACGAGACCGCTCAGATCCAACAGCTCCAGCAACAGTATCGGATGTGTACTACGGCGGCTAATCAGCACCTTCGGCCAATCGTACCAGGCACTTCGTCCTTGAATTCTTGGCCTGTCTTTCCTTGGCCCTGATGCTTGGGCGACGGTTAACCTTGGTGTAAAAGCTGAGGTGCCTTCGGCGAGGGGCTATTTCAGAAGAAGGGAAGATAGGCGGGCACCTCGCGTTTGTAGCTCTCAAATTCTTCCCCAAACCGCGTAGCCAGCAGCTTCTCCTCAGTCCGGACGCGGACCTCCGTGCCGATGAAGAATAAGCTCACTGAGGCCACCAATAGTTGCCACGGCGTGAGGATGATGCCAGAGGCCAAAATCACCAGCAGCATGGACGTATAGATCGGGTTTCGCACCAAGCCATAAGGCCCGGTGCGCACCAGGCGATGTTCGGCTCCGAGTGCCGCATCGATCCGGAGTTGTCCGGCTAACGCGCGCGATGAAGTCCATGAAAGCGCGATAGCCAGGACAAAGAAAAGAACGGAGATCGCGAGTCGCCATCCGGGTATTGGGTGCGCCCAGAAGTGGCCCTGCCATAGCAAAGTGAATGCCGCGAATTGCAGCAGCACGCCCCAACGCGAGGTCTTATTTACCACAGTCGCCCCGGAAGTTTTCTGGTGGGCTGGAACGAACGGGTAAAACCAGAGAACAATACCCGCAACAACAACGAGGTATGCGTAGAAGGGCATTCGGCTCGCGCTTGAGTTTTGGAATGTTCCTTGAAAACCAGATCAGCACCGTCTTTTCACGGTTCGACAGATTTCTAGGAAGACTTTCACAGGGCGGCCACAGGGATCCTGCTAGATGAACATCTCATCCTGCTGGACGCTGACTCCGTTGCGGTCACGGCGTCTCCCAAAGAACGCTTCGAGCCCAACGCTCAGGCCGTGCGCAATGCCGGAAAGATAACGGACGGGAGAGACCACTGTCCGCTGCACGACGTCGCGGGTTTCCTCCAGCTTGTCCATGGTGCCAGTGATGAACTCGTCAGCGCGGATCACCTGTAGGCGCGTCCGGTCCACGATGTCGGTAAGAGTCGCATCAATTCGTTCCAGCTGGGTGCGCAGAACGGTGGTGGATACGCTCACGTTATCCATCACGGTCTCGATCTTGGGACGCAATTCGGTGATCATCGAATGTGCGAGTTCCGCCGTGGGCAGAACTTTATTCTTCACTTCCTCCGCCAGGGCTTCCACCTTCTCGCTGGTCTTCCGCATAACGAAGAACATGAGGACGAGGATCAAGGCCTGCAGGAAAACGGCAAAGCCGGTAACGCCAATGAACCATGCCAATAATGTATTCGACATAGAGTCCCGGCAGCTCATGCCGGCAAACGACTAGATGTTTTCTCCATCCCCCGCAGGAGCAGTTGTCTTCTCACGATACGCTTGCCGTCCGGCTTCGACCGCCGAGCGCAGTTGCTCCTTCTGGGAATTGATTACTTCTTTGCCACGTGCCGCCCACTGTTCCGCGTGTTCCCGAGCATCACGCGCGCGCTGCTTGACATAATCGCGGCCTTCTTCCGCTTTTGACATCAGAATCTGCCGTGTCTCTTCGCCGGAATGGGGAGCGAAAAGAATGCCGACAGCTGCTCCAATTCCGAGGCCGGCTAGAAACCACAATACGCCGCCACTTCCGTTACGTTCAGACATATAGGACCTCCAGCAATGAGCGCAACAAACGGATGGTAGCACCCACTATAGGGAAATACAATTCAGCCCCATCTCCGAAACTTGCAAAACAGCATTTCCCTGGACTTGTGTTGTGCGCCGTCAAGCGAGAAAATGATTCTTTCCAGGAGTACCTTTGTCAGACCGAAAATACCGCCAACAGGGATACCAGGACAGCGGCGGCGAAAAGCAGCGCCCATCGCAGCAGGGCAAGCCTCCTGCGCGCAAGGATACCTTTGGGCCTCGTGCCATCCAGATGCCCGGAACCCATACCGTCTCTCGTTGTGCCCAATGCGGTGCGGTTCTGACGATGGTGACCGAACCGCTAGGCCAATGTGCAAAGTGTGGTTTCGAACTCCACTCCTGCAAGCAATGCACTTATTTTGATCCCTCGCAAAGGTTCGAATGCGCGCAGCCTGTCCCCGAACGTGTTGCCAAAAAGGACGCTCGCAACCTATGCAAGTTCTATTCGATCAGCGTACGAGTGGAGAAGCAAACCTCAACTGGTGCTGCCGCAACCCCCAATGATGCACGCAAGGCCTTCGATAATCTGTTTAAAGATTAAGGAGCCTCGCCCCCTCACCCTTGCGATTCCATTCTGCGCGCAGACCATCGCGGCTGTCGACCGTCGCGGCCTTCGAGGGTTGTCGGCTCGAGTTATGGCTTTTGCGTTGGTCGGATTAAAACTTCGCTTACGAAGGACTGCGGACCCTGCGTCACGAGCATTTCCACCACGTGCGCAATCTGATCAGGCTGGAGCATCTTGTTTGAGCTCTTCCCGTGGTGCCAGCCCTCGGTTGTGTCCACCGATCCCGGGCACACCACCGAGACGCGAATGTTCTTGCCCCGCAGTTCTTCTGCGACGGAATAGCTAAGGCCATTCAGTCCCCACTTTGAGGCGGCATATGCCGCCCCATTCGGCAGGGGATTCTTGCCCGCAAGCGATGAAATGTTCACGATGTGGCCGCCGCCTTGCTGGATCATCAGCGGTGCAAATGCACGAATGCAATAAAAAACCCCTCGCAAATTGGTGTTCAGGACCTTTTCCCAGTTCTCCGGTGTCATTTCATGGAGGGGTCCGGAGAACGAACCGACGCCCGCATTGTTCACCAGAACGTCAAGGCGGGCATGCGCCTGGGCAACTTTGGCGGCCGCGTTTTCAACCGCGCTTAGGTCGCTGATGTCGCAGACAAGCGGCACCCCGTTGCCCCCGCTGGCGGCAATTTCGTGCGCCAAGGCATCAAGTTCGCTGCCTGAACGGGCGCACAGGATCACGGTCGCGCCCAAGGATGCCAGGTGCGAGGAAATCGATCTGCCGATACCGCGCCCGGCGCCGGTTACCAGTGCCACCTGATTCGAAAGGGGTTTCGGGGAGGTCATGTTTCAGGCTCCTTCTGGGATCAAAACCACCAACTTTGTAGCATTCGGCATCGAAAGAATTAAGACGTGTTGGAGCTAGTCGCTTGCGTAACTTCAGGTGCGCCAATATAATCCGCTCACCGGAACAAAGCTTCTGCTTCGAAATAGCGGAGCTTGTTCTGTCCCCAGCGTATCAGGGGGCGTGTCGCGCTGGAACCATCCACGTCTTAGATGTCTTGAGTTCGGGTTCCGTGTCCGGCCGGTATCCTGAAGAAATCGATTTCCCAAGAGCCCTAGGAGCGATGGAATGAAAAAGAATGTTCTGGCGATTCTGCTTGCGTGCCTCATGGCGGCCGCCACGGAAGTTTCCACACAGGCCCAAGCCGCGCAAAACCCACCTGCCGGTGGCAGCGGCGGAGAGCAAGCTGCTCCAACGGTGAGCGGCCCGGAATACAACGCCTACATGGGCGCGATCCAGCAGCAGGATCCAACCGCCAAGGCTAGCGCCCTCGAGGCATTTCTGACCCAGTATCCCAACAGCGTCATGAAGGCTTCGGCCCTCGAGCAGTTGATGAGTACCTACCAAGCGGCTAATAACCAGGCCAAGGTGCAGGATGCTGCGAAGCGTCTTCTGACCGCTGATTCCACAAACCTTCGGGCCCTGGCTCTGCTGACCTTTTTTGCCCGGCAAGGGGTTATGAGCGGTACGAATGTTCCGCAGAATCTTTCCGACCTTCAGCAGTACTGTACAAAGGGTCTGGATGCCGTGAGCAACGGCAAAAAGCCGGCGGGAATGAAGGACGAGGACTACGCCAAGCTGAAGAAAGATACCTCCGTCATCTTCAACGGCGGCTGCGGCTTCGCGGCGCTGCAGAACAAGGATTATGCAAACGCCCAAAAATACCTGAGAGCTGCGGTGGAAGGAGAGCCGAACGATCTCCAGAATGTCTATCCCCTCGCATTGGCCTACCTTACCCCGAATCCACGACCGGACGAGGATGCCTTGAATGGCCTCTTCTTCATGTCTCGCGCCGTTAATCTGGCGGGCGGCAATGCCGACCTTCTGAAGTACCTGACGAAGACCTACAAGAATTTCCACGGCTCAGAAGAGGGATTGAACGATTTGCTCGCTTGTGCCAAGGCGAATCCGCTTCCAACACCGGATTGCACATCCAAGATCACCAAGTACGTTCCCCCCACGCCCGCCCAGCAGGCGCACGATCTGGTCAACGGCAAGACTCCTGATCAGATTGCGCAATTGAGCTTCGGTGAATGGGAATTGGTGCTTTCGGCCGGCACTCCCGAAGACCAGGACAAGGTCTGGAGCGTGATCAAGGGCAAGCCGTTGCAGATGGTTGGCGATGTGATCGAGGTGCCCAGCAACACGGAGCTGCACGTCGCGGCCAGCGCCGATGATATCGACGCAAAACGCGCCGACATCACGCTGACCATGAGCGGTCCGATCCCGGCTGCGAAGATGCCGAAGGCCGGCGACACCAACTTTGCCTTTGAGGGCGTGCCGACGTCCTACACGGCAACTCCATTCATGATGCAGATGAACGAGGGCAAGCTGTTGCGGAAGCCCGGCTCCGCCCCGGCGAAACCGCCTGTCCGGCGCCGTCCGGCTGCTAGGAAGCCAGCTGCACAGTAACTGAAGGTTTGTTCAAGCAAGAAGGCAGCCCTTTCGGGCTGCCTTCTTTTTTGGATTTGCAGGACTCGGGTCAACCGCAGAAGGCTCGGATTTCTCGTGCGCTGAGAGCAATGACTTTGGGTACTTTTGTCCTAGGTGTTGAGGATTTCTTGAACCAGGGCTACCGAGCTGCCTTCTTGTCGTACATACCAGGCCGGGCGCTGCGAGGTGGCCGCTTGCCGCCGTCGCGAAACTCGCGGACATCAATCTTCAACTCGTCGATCGTACGGCTCAGAGTATTGCGGTGCATCCCCAGTTGTCTGGCGGCGCGGCATTGGTTACCCTTGTTCTCCTCGAGCACGGTGGCGATGAAGCACTTCTTGAACTCGCGCACTGCCTCGGCATAAAGAATGTTGCTGCGGTACATATTCTGTACCAGCGTCAAAAGTTGATCTTTCACGGGTATCTCTTTTCTCTAGCGCTCCAGTCGTCCGCGCCGTTCTATTTTCCCGAGTGGTCAGCCTGCTGCGACTTGCGCACGAAATCTAATCCCTTGTAAAAGGCGTCCCGCAACTCGGCTGGCGCAACCCAGATTGCTGCCCGCCCTACGACTTGAAAATATGGCGCGAGCGAGGAACCCTGCAACCAGCGCGAAGTCGGCGTAAACGCCGTCATGCCTACCAGAACAATGGCCACCAGCAAACAGCCACGTACCAACCCCAGCACACCTCCGAAAAACCTGTCGACAAAGCTGAGCCCCGCCTCTTTCATGAGCCAGCGCACAATCTTGCCCAAAATGCCAGCGAGGATCATCACGCCAATCAACACGGCCAGGAAGGCTACAATCTCAGCCAGCCATTGCGAGCTCATATGCTCAACAAAGTGAGCGGCCAGCCGCCGATACTCCCAGGCTGCGATTAAATACCCAAACACCAGGCCGGCAATGCCGAACGCTTCCTGAAAAAAACCCGAACTTGCGGCCTGAATGACGGAAACGATCAATACCGCCAGGATGATCCAATCGGCTATGTTCAATTGCCGGCCTCGCCGGCGGCGGATCTACACATCCAGTTGACGCCCCGTAAGCTTCCGGTACGCCTCCACATACTTTTCACTCGTTTGGCGGGCAACCTCGGCGGGGAGAGCCGGAGCCGGCGGCTGCTTGTTCCAGCGGATCTCCTCAAGATAGTCGCGCACGTACTGCTTATCGAAGGACTGCTGGGACATTCCCGGCGAGTACAGCTCGGCCGGCCAGAAACGCGACGAATCCGGTGTGAGCACCTCGTCCGCCAGCGTGATGCCTCGGGCAGTCTTGCCAAATTCGAACTTGGTGTCGGCGATGATGATTCCTTTAGTGCGCGCGTAGTCGGCAGCCTTGGTATAAATGGCGATGCTGAGATCGCGAAGTTGCTTGGCCTCCACCGGATCCACCAGTTTGCACATTTCCTCAAACGAAATATTTTCGTCGTGCCCGGTTGTCGCTTTCGTGGCCGGGGTGAAAATTGGTTCTGGCAGCTTGTCGGACTCCTGAAGGCCCGTTGGCAGCTTGATTCCGCACACGCTACCGGTTGTCTTGTACTCCTTCCAGCCGGATCCCGAAAGATATCCGCGCACGACGCACTCGACAGGGAACATCTCAGCGCGTTGTACCAGCATGGAGCGACCGCGAAGCTGATCGGCATAAGGCTGCACTTCAGCCGGATACTGATTCACCTGCGCGGTGACGAGGTGGTTGGCCACGGTGTCTTTGAGGAAGTCAAACCAAAACATCGAGATTTGTGTGAGCACGCGACCCTTGTGCGGAATGCCGGTCGCGAGCACGTAATCGAATGCTGAAATGCGATCGGTAGCGACAAACAGGAGATGATCGCTGCCAACCCGGTACACGTCACGAACCTTGCCGCTGGCAAACAGCTCCAGGTTTGGAAAGTCAGTCTTGAGAAGGACGGGGTCGAGGGTCTGGGTAGTCATTCAGAAATTCTAACAATGGAAATCGTCGCGTATTCTAGCCGCTCAGAATTTTTTGTCAACGGCGGAAATGATAACGGATTTCTCAAAGAGCTGCTTGGCACCGAAGTGGGATTGACAAAGTCCCGATGTCGGAAAACTGGCCCCAGGCGGGAGAAGTGCAGGAGTATGTTGTGAAAAAAACTGCACTCCTGTGGTCAGAAAACGTGTTCACTGAAATCGGTGCGCAGAGCTGCCGCTGCACTCGTGAACTTACACGCGCGACCAGATCAAGAATGAGCGTACTTGCAGAGCACCGAGCGATCTCTGGCTGCGGGTACAACGGGGCTACGCTGTGGCTCCAAACCTTACCGACACCAGCTTCGACACCCCTGGCTCCTGCATGGTCACACCGTAGAGCACGGGAGCGATACTCATCGTCTTCTTGCTGTGGGTGATTAGAACGAACTGAGTCTGCACGCTCATCTCTTTCACCAATTCGGTGAAGCGGCCGATGTTGGCTTCATCGAGCGGCGCGTCGACCTCGTCGAGGATGCAGAATGGACTCGGTTGATATTGGAAGATGCCGACCAGCAGCGCCAGGGCGGTCATCGCCTTTTCCCCGCCCGAGAGCAGCAAAACGTTTTGCAAGCGCTTGCCCGGAGGCGATGCTACCACGTCGATGCCGCTTTCAGCGCTGTTTTCGAGGTCGGTGAGGCGCATCATGCCTTGCCCGCCACCGAACAGCTTCTTGAACGTGACTTGGAAGTTTTCGTTGATTTTGTTGAATGCCTCCTCGAACTTCTGCCGCGAGAAGGTATCGATCTCCTTGATGGTCGCCGTGGTGTTCTCGATGGACTGGATCAGGTCCTTGCGCTGCGTGTCAAGGAATGCCTGCCGCTCGGCGGTCTCCTTGTATTCCTCTAGGGCCATCATGTTGACCGGACCCATGGCATCGAGCCGCGTACGCATTTCCTGGGTGGACTGTTCTTCTTCCGCGAGTTGGTCGCCGGAGACTCGGGGCAGCGTTGCATCGGCCATCAGTTCCGCGCGGGCGACACCCAGGTCGTTGATCGATGTCTGCGCCAGGTGTTCGGCGTCGGACTGGAGCTTGACCGCTGAGGTGGAGAGCTCTGCCTTCCGGTCGCGCGAGGCGTCCAACAATTGGCGCCCTTGTTTCAGTATGCCGTCAATTTCTGCCAGGCGGCTGCGGACTTCATCGGACTCAGCCTGCAGCAGCCCGGCGCGGGCTTCGCAGGCGTTGCGTTCGGCATCAAGCTCGACGAGCTTGTCAGCAATGCCGAGGTTCTCGGTCTCGCGCTCGGCTTTCTCCCTCGAGGCGGCTTCGATCTGGGCCAGCAGTGAATTCACGCGTTCGTTCATCTCTCTCACGAGATGCTCGATGCGTTGCAGCACAGAAGCAGATGAGCGGTGCCGTTCCTGCAGGGCAGCCACGCTGGCTTTGCGCTCCGACTCCGTAAGGGCTGTCTGGTTGCGGCTTTCCCTCAGCAGCACCAGTTGTTCCTGTGCGGCAGCGGCTAGTTGTTCCAGTTCGACACGCCTTGCCTCCGCTTCAGCAATTCCCGCCTGCTTCAGGCGGGCGATGTCTTCCTGTGCTGCGCGCTCGGAAGCCAGGTGAGCTAGCTCGCGTTCGCAGAGGCTCGAGCGTTCGCGTACCCGCGTCATCTCCTGGTCGAGTTGCTGTAGCGCGTGTCCCGAGGTCATGACCTGCTTTTCGGATCCGCGCTTGTCCGCCTCGAGACGTTCCAGCAGGGAAGTGAGGTCCTTGATCTCCCGGCTCAGATTCAAAACCCGAGTTTCTTGGTTGCGAAGGGCCTGCTCCAGTTCTCCCATGTGCCGCAGCAAGTCGCGCAGCTCGCGCTTCATGGACAAAGGCCCTTCGGTCCGCTGCTTGCCTCCGGTGACGGTCACGTTGTGGAAGCATTCGCCGCTTTGCGAGAGGAAGAACGCATCCGGGTTTTCCAACGCCAGGTCGCGAGCGAATGCCGGATCGGGGACGATATATCCGTCGCGCAGCTTTGGCAGAATCACCTCGAGCGATTTTCCGAAGCCATCGAGTACGCGAATGGTATTTTTCAGCGGCACAATGGACTCGGGCTGAGGGCTTGGCGGCCCGTCGGGAACCTCAAAAGAGAACCGTGCTTGGGATTCCTCGGGATGAACGAGAAACGTGGCCCGGCCGTCCACATCGGAACGAAGGATCCGCAGACCTTCATCCACCGTGTCCCAGGACTTTACGACGATGTAGTTAAGCTCGTCGCGCAGGAAATCTTCGACGACCGCTTCGTAGCGAGGTTCGACCTCAAGGAAGTCGGCTAGCACGCCCACCGGTGCGCGCCCACCTTGCAGCGCACCGGATTGGAACAGGCGGCGCACGGACTCGGTGGAATATCCATGCTCGGCGATAACGGCCTCGAGGGAACCCTTTTTGCCGAGAGCGGTTGCGTACTCCGCCCGCAGGCTGTCTAGGTGGTTCTTTGTTTCCGCTTCCTGCTTGCGCTTGTGGTCCAACAACTCGCGTGTGCGGGCGATTTCTTCGCTGAGGGCCTCGACCCGTTGCGAAACTGATTCGAACTCGATTGCCAGCTGCCCGCGCTGGCCACCAAAAACTTCGGCGTGCGTGCGCGCCGCTTCCATTTCTGCTTGCAGGCGCTGCGCTTCACGATCGGCAGCCGCCATGCGTTCTTCTGCCTGGGTCAGCTGATTGCGCAGGTTGGAAATTGCCGATACTGACTCGAATATGGCGGTACGCGATTCCTCCTGCTGTTTCTCAAGGCCAGCCAAGGACATCGAGGCAAGTTCCGCCTGCTGATGACTGGCTTCGAGCTCCGCCTGTGCCGCCGCGAGTTCTGCCGCCGCCGACTCGAGCACCTGGCGGTTGGAATTCAGTTCCTCTTCAAGCGAAGTGAGCCGGCTGCGGGCTTGTGCAAGTTCCGCTTCAGACGAAGCATTCCGCAGGGTCAATTCGGTCGAGCGCTCCTGGTTGTGACGACGTTGCGCCTGTTTGCGATCGGCTTCCAGCTTGATTTCGCTGAGGCGTCCGGCGTTGTCGCGAATTTCGGTGTCGATTGCGTATCCCCGCTGGGTGCGCTCGCCGAGTTCCGCCTCCATTTCCTGGACGGCGAAGGTTTGTTGTCGCATTTCCTCGGCAATTGCCTGGATCTGCCCGTCGAGGTCTGCGGTTTGCTGATTGAATTGTGCGAACTTGCTGGCCACCACAACCCGCAGCTTGGCCCGCATCTCATCCCGAAGACGGGCATAACGTTCGGCTTTGGATGCCTGGCGTTTCAGCGAATTCATCTGGCGTGTGACTTCCTCGAAGATGTCGTTGACGCGGTTCAGGTTCTGCTTGGCATCTTCCAGTCGCGCCTCTGCCAGTCGTTTCTTGGTTTTGAACTTGGTGATCCCGGCGGCTTCTTCGATGATCGCCCGGCGGTCCGTCGGGCGGCTGCTGAGAATCTGGCCGATGCGCCCCTGCTCGATCAGGGCATAGGACTCAGGTCCAAGGCCAGTGCCCATGAAAAGCTCTTGAATGTCGCGGAGGCGGCAGAGCTTGCCGTTGAGCAGATACTCGCTGTCCCCGGAGCGGAACAAGCGTCGGGTGACATTGATTTCGCCAGCTCGAAACTGCTGTTGGAATTTGCGACGGCGGATCCTTAATACGACGTCCGGAGCGCCCATAGAGCTGGAACTCCGGGTGCTCTCGGCACTGGTTGCCTGGGCGGAGGGCTCGCCGGCGAACATTGGTTCATCGTCGGGAAACGCAGACGAGATGGAAACCACATTGTTTCTGCGTCGCGGAGCGGCAATTTCTTCGGTTCTTCCCGGCTGCGCGTCCTCAGTCCGCTCTTCCACATCCTTGGCTGCCTTGGCGCGAAGCCCGGCTTCGTCCCAATCCTCGTCGGGTAGGTCGTCCTGCAGATCGAGTTCAGTGGGAGCGTTCTTGTCAGGACCGTCGTAAACCTCAGGATCGATCAGCGTGAGCGACACTTCGGCCATCCCGGTGGGCTTGCGGTCTCTGGTGCCGGCAAAGATAACGTCTTCCATCCGCGAACCCCGCAAGGTCTTCGCTGATTGCTCGCCTAGCACCCAGGAAATGGCGTCCGCGATATTCGACTTGCCGCAGCCATTCGGGCCGATAATCGCGGCCACACCGTCTCCGTGAAACTTGAGTTCGGTGCGGTCGCAAAACGACTTGAAACCGAGGATTTGGAGCTTCTTTAGTTTTAGCAACTTACAACTCCCTTTCAGGCCAGGTCAACTCGAGGGCCGCTCGGGGTCCGTTTGCGGACCAGCGGCACGTCGAGGGACTGTAGTTGCGGACGGAGGAACACGCTACTTCTTTGACGGCAGCCCACGTTGGACGGGTTAACCAATTTGATTCCTCCGCCGTTCGCTCCAAGGCGAACCCGTCCCAAGGCTGGAATAGGGCGGGCACAGATTGAAGCTACTGTACCGACGAAATTGCGCCGGGGTCAAGTAATAAAACACCATATCTTGTGGGTAATTCGTCCCAAACCCATCATCCGGCAGCGGCTATGCAGCTCGAGTGCGAGTCAGAGGCGTGGATGAGAAAAGGAGGGGGGAAATCGCGAGAGCGGAATAAGCGTATCGCAGGTCTGAACGAGAAGCAATGTTCAAATGCGGCCTCTCAAAATCGCAGCCTTGAGCACGAGCCTGTAGCATTGGAGCCCAATGACGGCCCCGGAACCAACGGAAGGGAAGTCGACATGGTTTGGCGCTCGTCCCCCGCTGGCGTTCCTATTTCCCAGTCGCGCATGTTCCTATCCTTGGCCATGCTGGCGCGAGTGTTAGGGACGGATTTCTACCGAAGTGCCGTTCTCGACTAATTTCCAGATCTCTTCGATTTCCTGGTCGGTGACCGCGATGCAGCCATCGGTCCAGTCGTGGGCCCGATGACCTGCGCCGACAAAGCCATAGCCGTTCGGCAGGCCATGGATGAAAATGTCTCCCCCGGGCGAGGCCCCAAGCTTGCCGGCTCGCTGCCGATCCGCTGCATTGGGGTAGGAGATGTGAAGCGAGCGATGAAACTGGCTTTGGGGGTTGCGGCGGTCGATCACGTATACGCCTTCCGGCGTACGGTGATCCCCTTGCCTTGTCTTCGGCCCGATCGGGTTCCCTCCTAGCGCGATCTTGTAGGTTTTTATCACTTGCCCGCCCCGCATCAGGTCCATCGTGCGCTCTTTCTTACGTACGATGATGCGGTCAGCGTGGGACACGCCGAAGAGCCGAAGACTTGTAGACAGGACAGCAACCGCTATTACGTGGTAGCGCTTCACATGAGTTTCTCGAACTGCTTCTCTGCTACTCGCCTACCCGTCTCAGAACGCGTCGATCCCCGTTATACTCTGCCCAATAATCAAGGTGTGGATGTCGTGGGTGCCTTCGTACGTCTTCACCGACTCAAGGTTCGCCATGTGTCGAAAGACAGGGTACTCGTCGGCAACACCGTTGGCGCCCAGAATGTCGCGAGACAAGCGCGCGCACTCCAGTGCCATCCAGACGTTATTGCGCTTTGCCATTGAGATGTGCTGGTGTCCGACTTTCTCCTGATCTTTGAGACGTCCGACCTGCAGGATCAAGAGCTGGGCTTTTGTGATTTCATTGATCATCCAGGCGAGCTTTTCCTGAACCAACTGGTGCGAGGCGATCGGCTGATCGCGGAATTGCTTGCGGAAAAGCGAATACTGCAGGGCGCAGTCATAACACGCCATGGCAGCGCCGACCGCTCCCCAAGCGATTCCGTAGCGTGCCTGGTTCAAGCACATGAGCGGAGATTTCAGCCCTCCGGACTTTGCGAGCAGGCTCGATGCCGGCACCCGTACATCCTGCATGGACAGGGAAGAGGTCACCGAGGCGCGTAGCGACCACTTACCGTGAATGTCCTCGGCGCGGAATCCGGGGCGATCGGTTTCGACCAGAAATCCTCGAACCTTGTTGTCTTCGTCTTCAACTTTGGCCCAGACCACAGCCACATCGGCAATCGAGCCCGATGTGATCCACATCTTCTCGCCGTTGAGAACGTACTCGTTGCCGGACTTGCGAGCGCGGGTGCGCATCCCGCCGGGATTGGATCCAAAGTCAGGTTCGGTCAAACCGAAGCAGCCGAGCTTGTCGCCGGACTGCAATGCGGGAAGCCAAGTCTGCTTCTGTTCCTCGCTGCCAAAGGCAAAAATCGGATACATCACGAGCGCCGATTGGACGCTGACAAACGAGCGTACACCCGAGTCCCCGCGCTCGAGTTCCTGCATGACGAGGCCGTATTCCACATTGGACATTTCTGCGCAGCCATAGCCCTTCAGGCTGGCGCCGAAGAATCCAAGCTGGGCCATAGGCTTCACCAGTTCCCGGGGAAAACGCCCGGACCGGTTGCACTCCTCGATGACCGGCATGAGGTTGTCTTCAATGAATTGGCGAGAGGTGTTGCGGACAAGGCGCTCTTCTTCGCTGAGCAGGGTATCGAACTCGATGAAATCCACTCCGCGGAATTTGATGGCCATGGCAGGACTCGATTCTGTTTCCGGGGCCGATTGGGTTACCCTCGGGACTCTTCGTGTCTTTCGCGCTCGCTACAGAGGCTACGAAGGCTGGCGAAGGAAGAAACGTTAGACAGTAGCAGAG
>Ga0157378_10000328_pt1 | contig 46856 bp, 39 predicted proteins | sample M65metaG_FD_115309 | JGI IMG/M metagenome (GOLD analysis project Ga0157378, IMG submission 115309) | Miscanthus rhizosphere microbial communities from Kellogg Biological Station, Michigan, USA - M6-5 metaG | ecosystem: Host-associated > Plants > Roots > Rhizosphere > Soil | place: USA: Michigan... | reverse complement strand
GACATTCATATTGAGCCGTACGAAAAGGAATTTCGAGTTCGGTTCCGTATTGACGGTGTGCTGCAGTCGATCATGTCGCCGCCGTTGAAATTGAAGGATGCGATCACCTCCCGCCTGAAAATCATGGCCAAGCTGGACATCAGCGAGAAGCGGCTTCCGCAAGACGGCCGCATCATGCTGAAGATGAATATCGGAGGGAAGAAAAAGCAACTCGACTTCCGCGTGAGCACGCTTCCGACGTTGTGGGGCGAGAAGATCGTACTCCGGTTGCTCGATAAGGAGAACCTGCGACTTGACATGACCAAGCTCGGTTTTGAGCCCGAGTCGCTGGTCAAGTTCGAGAAGGCGATTCTGAAGCCCTACGGCATGGTGTTGGTGACCGGGCCCACAGGTTCCGGTAAGACCAACACTCTGTATTCGTCGATTGCGCGCCTGAATACGCCCGATACCAACATCATGACCGCCGAAGATCCGGTCGAGTTCCAGTTGGGCGGCGTCAACCAGGTGCAGATGAAAGAGCAAATTGGCTTGAACTTTGCGGCTGCCCTGCGAGCCTTCCTGCGACAAGATCCCAACATCATTCTGGTGGGCGAAATTCGAGATTTTGAAACCGCGGAAATTGCCATCAAGGCAGCGCTCACCGGCCACTTGGTTCTTTCGACTTTGCACACGAACGGCGCTCCGGAAACCATTACGCGTCTCATGAACATGGGCATTGAGCCCTTCCTGGTGGCCACTTCCGTCCACCTCATCTGCGCCCAGAGACTGGTGCGCAGAATCTGCAAGGAATGTGCAGAGCCGGTTGACGTCCCCGTGCAGACGTTGATCGAAGAGGGCTACACCCCGGATGAGGCAAAGACCGTCAAGATTCAGAAGGGCAAAGGTTGCAGCGTATGCAACAACACCGGGTACAAGGGGCGCGCTGGATTGTATGAAGTCATGGAAGTGGACGACGAGATCAAGGAGTTGGTCCTGGTCGGTGCGTCTGCAGTGGAACTCAAGAAGAAGGCGATTGAGCGCGGCATGATCACCTTGCGGCGCAGCGGCCTGATTAAGGTTGCGGCCGGAGTTACAACGCTGGAAGAAGTGGCACGTGAGACGATCCATTGATTCATGGGATTTGAACAAAAGGGGAAAACCGAGCTATGTCGCTTTCGTTAAGTGATCTGTTGAAACGAATGTTGGAGATGAGCGGCAGCGATCTTCACATTACGACCAATTCGCCGCCGCAGATTCGCGTGCACGGGCACCTGGTTCCGCTCGACCTGCCGCAGATGACGCCGGCCGAGACGAAGCAGTTGGCCTACTCGGTGATGACCGACTCGCAGAAGCACCGCTTTGAAGAAAACCTCGAACTGGACTTCTCGTTCGGATTGAAGGGCCTGGCACGTTTCCGTGCCAACGTCTTCAACCAACGAGGCGCGACTTCGGCTGTATTCCGCGTCATTCCCTTCGAAATCAAGTCGTTCAACCAGCTTGGGCTGCCCACCGTGGTCGCGAAGCTTTGCGATAAACCCCGCGGCCTGGTGCTGGTGACCGGTCCCACGGGCTCCGGCAAGTCCACCACACTGGCCTCGATGATCGACAAGATTAACTCGGAGCGGCACGATCACATTCTCACCATTGAGGACCCGATCGAGTTCGTACACATGAACAAGAACTGCGTGGTGAACCAACGCGAGCTGCACGCCGATACCAAGAGCTTTGCCGACGCGTTGCGAGCCGCACTTCGTGAAGACCCGGACGTGGTGCTGATCGGAGAAATGCGAGACCTCGAAACCATCGAATCCGCGCTGCGAATCGCGGAAACCGGACACCTCACCTTCGGAACCTTGCACACGAACTCGGCATCTTCGACCATCAATCGAATCATCGACGTGTTCCCGGCCCACCAGCAGCCGCAGATTCGCGCCCAGTTGTCACTGGTGCTGGAAGGAATCATGTGTCAGAGCCTGTTAGTCAAGGCTGACGGCAAAGGCCGCGCGATGGCCATGGAAATTCTCGTGCCCAATGCCGCCATACGCAACCTGATCCGCGAAGACAAGATTCATCAGATCTACTCAGCCATGCAGTCCGGGCAGGAAAAGTTCGGAATGCAGACGTTCAACCAGTCGCTGGCGACGCTTTACCTGCAAAAGCAGATCACGTTGGAAGTAGCAATGGCGCGGTCGAGCAACGCGGATGAGCTACAGGAGATTATTAACCGTGGTGCCAGCCTTGCCGGCCGGGGCACCGCAGGGTCTGCTGCCAAGGCAGCCACGGGAAAGCATTAACGGTCTTAGAGACGGTTCGCAGTAAGGAATTGAAGAGAGGGAACCATGCCAGTATTTACATTTTCGGGTAAGAACTCAGCGGGCGAGAAGGTAACCGGAGAGCGGTCAGCACCGAACAAGCAGGTGTTGGCCTTGCAGTTGCGCCGCGAGCAGATTACTTCGTCCAGCATTCGGGAGAAAGGCAAGGAGTTCGCGCTGCCAACCTTTGGTACTACCAAGGTGAAGACCAAAGACATCGCCATCTTCTTCCGCCAATTCTCGGTCATGATCGACGCCGGCTTGCCTTTGGTGCAGTGCCTGGAGATTCTCGCTGCCAACCAGGAAAACAGCACTTTTCAAAAGGCACTCACCGGGGTGCGGACGACGGTCGAAGGCGGTTCGACTCTCGCCAACGCCATGCGGCAGTATCCCAAGATCTTCGATGACCTGACCACAAACATGATCGAGGCCGGTGAAACCGGCGGTATTCTCGACATCATCTTGCAACGGCTCTCCACCTACGTGGAGAAAGCGGTGAAGCTCAGAGCCGCCGTCAAGTCGGCACTGATCTACCCGGTCGCCGTGGTGGGCATGGCCGTCCTGATCGTGGGAGCTTTGCTGAAGTGGGTGGTCCCCATTTTTGCGAACTTGTTCGCCGGCTTGGGCGTAACCCTTCCGCTCCCGACCCGGGTGGTCATTGGGCTGAGCGCCTTCATTGGCCAGTTTTGGTGGTTCTTTATTGTGGGTGCGGTGGGGCTGGTGTTCGGAATCAAGCAGATTCGAAAGGATCCCCGCGGCAAGTACTGGATGGACTACGGCATGTTGAAACTGCCGGTACTTGGACTTCTTCTGCGCAAGATTGCCGTAGCCCGATTTACCCGTACGCTCGGAACTCTCATCACCTCCGGCGTGCCCATTCTCGAAGGGTTGAGCATCACGGCGCGAACCTCGGGCAATGCGGTGCTCGAAGAAGCCCTGATGAAAGTGCGCAAGGCGATCGAAGAAGGTCGCACGATTGTCGATCCGTTGCGCGAGTCCGGAGTGTTTCCAAACATGGTCACGCAGATGATCGGCGTCGGCGAAGCTACGGGCGCCATGGATTCAATGTTGCAGAAGATTGCCGACTTCTACGAAGACGAAGTGGACGCCGCGACCAAAGATATGCTCGCCATGTTGGAACCGATCATCATCGGAATTTTGGGCGTCAGCATCGGTGGCATCGTAATTTCGCTCTATATGCCGCTGTTCTCGATGATCGCAAAACTGGCTGGTTAACGATTCACAGGGCGGGCTTGCCCGCCCTCTATTCCTTGTAAGACCAGGGCAAACGATGGCGGGAATGCAGTCTGTTTTCGAGAAGCGAACCTGGCTGGCTTGGCTGGTCAGAGTTCGTATTCTTATTTTGACGTTGTTGCTTGGCCTGGAGCTCGTCCTCGCTGAATTTACCCCAGTCGCATTCCCCTTAAGCCTGTTTGTGAATGCGATGTTGCTGGCCTATACGATCTCCGTTTTCCACATCGTGCTCCAGCGCTTGTGGCAAGAGACTCAAATTCAGGCCATTCTTCAGGTTGCAACCGACCTTTTGATGGTTAGCCTTCTGGTGTATGTAACCGGCGGCGTAGACAGTTCCTTGAACTTCCTCTACCCTCTCGTGATTGTCGTCGCCACCATCTTGTTGTCGCGTCGCGGTGCAGTTCTCGCAGCTGCCTTGGCCTTCATCCTATACGCGGCGGTTTTGGAACTTTCCTATTTCCAAGTTATTCCCTCGTATGCTGTAACCCACCCAGGGCTCCGAAGCTTACAGGGAATTATCTTCGTCAATCTGTTTGGATATGCGGCGATTGCTTTTCTGGCGGCACTGCTTACTTCTAAATTGCGGCAGGTCGACAGCCGGTTGAAATATACCAGCGGAGCTCTGGAAAGCCTGCAGGCCCTGCATGAGAACATCATTCGCTCCACTAGCAACGGTCTGATCACGACCGGACTCGATGGACGGATTGCCCTGGTGAATCCTTCGGCCGAGAAACTGCTGGAGCGCGAAGAATCGGAGCTGGTTGGCCAGCCCCTGGCTGCACTGTTTCAGGATCCTTTGCCACAGCCGGAGAATGGAATCGCGCACGGCGAAGTGCGCTTTGTGGCACCCAACGAATACCGTAGGACATTTCGCGTAATCACCTCGGAATTGGAGGGGGCGGAATCTGGCATTTTCGGCTACGTTTATACCCTGGATGATCTCACGCAGATACGCCGCCTGGAGCGCGAGGTGCGCGTGCAGGACCGGCTCGCGGCCGTGGGCAGACTGTCGGCTGCGATCGCGCATGAGGTGCGCAACCCGCTCACTTCGATCGCCGGTTGTGCCAGCCTTCTGGCGGAGATGCCCGACCTGAATGACGAGCACCGCCGGTTGTTGCAGATCGTAACCCGCGAGTCCGAGCGCTTGAACGGGATCATCACTGATTTCCTCGCCTACTCGCGCACCAAGAAATTTACCTTCGAATGCGTCGATCTCATTCCTCTTCTGGAAGACACACTCACCCTACTCGAGCAGCGGCTGGAGGCGCAGAGCTTGTCGATTCGAGTGGAACGACGATACGCGGTAGAAAAAGCAATGGCCATGGCAGATGGAGATCGGATGAAGCAGGTGTTCTGGAATTTCTGCGAAAACGCCGTCCGCGCTATGGGCAAAAGCGGAGCCCTGACGATCGGCATCGCACAGCACGAAGCGGATTGGGAGTTCACTTTTGCCGACACTGGTCCGGGCATGAGTCCGGAGATGATTGAAAAGATATTTGAGCCATTCCAGTCAGGCTTCGAAGGAGGTACGGGACTGGGGCTGGCCATCGTATATCAGATTGTGCAGGCGCACGAAGGTAAAGTATTTGCACGATCTAAACTGGGACAGGGCTGCACCTTTGTACTGCAGCTGAAACGCGCAGCCGAGCACGAACACGTGCACGCCGCTACCCCGGTCAAGCCAAAAGCTCACGCGGCTGCCGCCACCAGGTCCTCCGCGCCGGTATTGCCGCCGGCAATCGGGAAAGGGGCCCAGTTTGCCTAACCTCCTGATCTGCGATGATGAGCGCTCAATTTGTGAAATGCTCGACATTACCCTTCGGCGAGAGGGCTATAAAGTCGAAACCGTCAATTCTGGAGAAGTGGCAAAGAGGAAATTAGATTCCGCGATCTACGACGTGGTCATCACCGACATCAAGATGCCCAACATCGACGGCATCGAAGTGCTGCGGCATGCCCATAAAGCCTCGCCCGATTCCGCGGTCATTTTGATCACGGCGGTCGACGATTACGAAGCGGCAGTCGAAGCCGTGAAAGCCGGGGGGGCGAGCGACTACATTCGTAAATCTCCGGCGATGGTGGACGAGATCAAGTTGGCCATTCGCCGCTCGCTCGAGAAGGTCAGTCTGAGCCGTCAGAATTTCGCCCTGAAGCGCGATGCCGCGGTCCGCAATTCTCTGGATAACATCATTGGCGTTAGCACGGCGATTGAACGGCTGAAAGATACCATCCGCACGGTCGCATCCACGCAGAGCACGGTCCTCGTCTTCGGAGAGAGCGGGACCGGCAAGGAGCTGGTCGCTAGGGCTGTCCACAGTTGCTCACCCCGTGCGACAGAACCGTTTGTCTCCATCAACTGTGGAGCGTTTCCGGAGACGCTGCTCGAAAGCGAACTCTTCGGTTATGTGAAGGGTGCGTTCACCGGCGCCAACCAAAACAAGCGCGGGCTATGTGAGGTTGCAGATGGCGGAACAATCTTTCTCGACGAAATCGGCGAGATGAACCTCAGCATGCAGGTGAAGCTCCTACGTGTGTTGCAGGAGCGTTGCGTGCGCCCGGTGGGGGGAGCCGCGGAAGTTGCGATCGACGTACGAGTCATCGCAGCGACCAATCGAGATCTTGAGAAACAGGTTGCCGAGAATGGTTTCCGGGAGGATCTCTACTACCGCTTGAACGTAATCCCGATTGTGGTGCCGCCGCTCCGAGAGCGCCGCGAAGACGTTCCACTGCTGGTCAACCATTTCGTGAAGAAGTACGCGAAATCAGCGGGAAGGAACATTCGACAGGTCAGCCAGGAATCACTCGAGCAACTTTCCGGCTACGAATGGCCGGGGAATGTTCGCCAGCTTGAAAACACGATTGAACGTGCCGTGGCACTAGAAATGGGGGAGGTTCTGCGGGTTCAGCTTCCGATGGAACGCGCCCGAGCTAAGGCGGCTGCAGCGGGAGTGGGCGCCAATACGCTCTCAGTCACCTCGGACGCCGTCCTTCCGGAAGGCATGGACATGGAAAAGTACGTTGCGGAAATCGAGCGCTCGCTGCTCAAATCGGCTTTGCAGCAATCAAACGGTGTTCAAACTCGAGCCGCCGACGTGCTAAGAATTTCCTATCGCTCCTTCCGGCACTTGATGAAAAAATACGATCTGTGAAGCCAGCTGTCAGGCATTAGCTCACAGATTCGAGCCCCACACTACGCTCGGGGACTTTGAAGGGCGAGGTCTGCCGCGAAAACCAGCGAATCGCTGAATTTCGGTATTATTCCCACATGCTCTACATGCTGCGCTTTCTCTGGAACGCCACCCGAGGCCACCGCCTCGCCCCGTGGAGAAGTCCCTACCTCCTGTGGAGGATTGAGACCTACTGCGGGGTCAAGATGACCCAGATTGGCTTCCTGGAGTTCTGGGAGTTTTCCTGGCGAGAGCGGAAGAATCTGTGGCGATTTCTGAGATGGACGGGAGAGATGGAGCACTACGCCAGGCCGGCGGCAAGGAATAGCTAAGACAATTTGCTGGAACGACTCAAAGCTTCACTGGCCGTTGCTGACCGCGTTGGCCGTTCCCTCGCCGAGCACCAACAAGACTTCCGTGCCTTTCGCGGCGTTCGAGAGTTGGGCGGCTGAGCCACGGTTGGCGGCGATCTCGATAAATCCCATGCTGCCTACGATCGCGAAGAGTTCGCCGGCCGCTCCTTCTGAGTAACTGGTCCGCATCGCGGCCACTTCGCGCTTGCCAATAACCATCTTGAAGGGCGGTATGTTGGCCTGGAACAGCGCGGGAGCATCGTGGGGAGTGAAATTCGTGATCAGGTTTCCGAAGCGGTCCACGCGCAGAACGACGCCGCGAAGCCCGTTGCCATCGGCAGCTTTCGGCCGCGGCGCATTAAACCGTACGTAGTCGGTGACCTCGTCGCCGAACTTCTCCTGATCGACGCCTTTGGCAAGATAGGCGGCTACGGGCGCGAAAATGTCCCGTCCATGAAACGTGTTGCTGATGGGCTGCAGAAAGTAGTGCTCGGCGGTAATGTGACGAACGCTTAAGCGCTGCTCCCGTGCGTACATCAGAGACAGGACGCCGTTATCGGGGGCTACGAAATTGTGCAGCTCCGAGGTAGCAATAATCGGCCGGCGCGCGCTTCCCACGCCCGGGTCCACGACAACCAGATGCACAGTGCGGGGCGGGAAATAGGCATAGGACTGCGCCAGCGCAAGCGCTCCATCCAAGATGTCAAAGGCTTGGACAGAGTGACAGATGTCGACGATATTCGCGTCAGGAACGATACTGAGGATTACGCCCTTGAGCGTACCCACAAAATGGTCGTTGAGGCCGAAATCGGTGGTGAGCGTAATTGTAGGACGATAGGGCATTCTCAGTTCCGGGCACAACCTGGCTTGCCTTGAAAGTAAAGGCTCAGGATTGGCGCGTCAAGGTACAGAAGTCACAAGCCGGGAGAAAATTGGGAGCAGATTTGTGGACCCTCTCGCAGGGAAGAAGAAGGACGTCACCCAGCAGGGCGCGGAGACTTATGGCAGAGAGAAACTACAGAGGACGAACTAGTTCCTCTGTAGCCTCAGACCCTGTAGCGTTCTCTGCCGGTAGGTGAGCTCGAAGGCCAGCCTCAGTCAATGGCAATGCTTCCCGAACCGGTCTCGACTTGAACGGGAACCCCTCCACCACCGACCTTGCCGTGTACTTCCTTGCGGTTGATCGAGCCCTGAACCGTTACCGGGTGGTTCAGATTGATGGAGCCTGATCCTGTGTGTGCGTCCAATTGGAACGAGGCGTTTTGTGGAAAACGTAAGTTCACGCTTCCCGATCCGGTGCGCACCGTCCAGGAACCACTCGGATCACCGTCAGCCCTGATGCTGCCGCTGCCGGCGTGCGCCTGAAGGGATCCATGCACATTACGCAGTTCCAGCCCGCCTGAGCCGGTTTCTGCGCGCACTGAACCTTGGGAGGTTTGCTCAAATGTCAGGTTGCCGCTTCCGGTCTGGCCATCGAAGCCGCCCGCAATGTCGATCGCGCGAATCGACCCGCTGCCGGCATGGGCGAGCACATTGCCTTTCGCGCCGCTTACGTCAATACTGCCGGAGCCTGATTCTGCCCGGACGCCGGAGCCAATATCGGACACATGCACGCTTCCCGATCCGGTCTTGGCATCCACCGGGCCGGCGATGCCGCTGATGTCCTGACTGCCCGAGCCGGTTGATGAGTGAAGATTCGTGGTCGCCGGGACGACTAGTTCGTAGCTGATAGAAATCCCGCGCTTCAGGGCCGGGTCGTCGATGTGGCCGATGCGGATATCGTTGCCACTTTGCTGGATGGGAGGATTGTCTTGTAAGCGCTGGATAGCCCCGGGGGAGGGATGGTCGCCAAAAACGCCCCAGTTGCCCTGGCGGATGTGCCCGGTCACGACGACTTCACTCGATCCTCCGTTACGTACCTGTATGGATCCGGAGCCGGTTTCAACCTGGAGGTTTACCGGGCCGGTCACTTTTAGGGTGCGATGAAATTCGCCCTCGGCGGCCAACGCCACGCTGGCGGAAAGAAGAACCGCAGCGCACACGATCCACCGTGCTCGTGCAATCTGAGGGTTCATAAAAATGCTCCTTCGTCACAGATTCATATGTGCACAACGAAAAAGGCACGGGACCAGACCCGTGCCTTCTCCCGGGGGAGGCGGCCCGGGGCCATGAACTTTACTGCAAAATAACCTGGTCTCCTTCTTTGAGACCCTTGAGCACTTCTGTTTTTGCGCCGTTAGAAATTCCGATGTTGAGCGCGACCTTGCGCTTTCCGTCTTTGCCCTTCGGGTCAGGCACTTCGACGGAAGCATTCCGGTCCTTGTCATACAGGATCGAGCCCTCCGGAATCTGCAGGACGCTCTTGTGCTCATCAAGGATGATTTCCGCGTTGGCGGTCATCTCGGCTTTAAGTTCGCCGCCCGGATTGTCGATTGAAACGCGCACCTCGAAGGTGGTGACGTTGTCTTTCTCGACCCCCATCGGGGAGATTTTGGTCACCTTGCCGTTAAAGGTTTTGTCCTTGAACGATTCGACCTTGATGCGGGAGGGCTGACGCATGTACACGCGTCCAATATCAGCTTCGTCGACCTTGCCCTTGACGTAGACTTGGCTGGTGTCGCCGATGGTCATCACCAGAGTTGCGCTTGAACCGAGCACCAGGATGGAACTGACCGCGTCACCGACTTCGACATCGCGCGAGAGAACGATTCCATCAATCGGCGAAACAATGTCGGTGTAGCTGAGCTGCTCTTGAAGCTGCGCGAGATTCGCCTTGTCGCGAGCTACCTCAGCCTGCGATTGGGCGATCTTCGCCTGCAGAACCTGGAGCTGAGCCCGAGCCACATCCCGTTTGTTCACCGCGAGCTTATAGGCCTTTTCTGCATCGTCGAGAGCAGAATCGGACACTACACCGTCCTTTTGCATGCGGGCTGCGCGATCGTAGGCTTTCTTGAGCAGAGGAACATCCGGACTTTCGGCATCGACTTTGGCGCGCACATGGTCCGCCTGCGCGCTGGTGAGGTTCGCCTCGGCGCCTGCCAGACCAGCCTTAGCCTGTTCCACCTGGGCGATGATTTCTTCTTTATCGAGTTGGGCAAGCAATTGACTCTTCTTCACCCGATCGCCGTATTCGACATAGAGCCTCTTGACGATGCCGCTGGCCTTGGACTTGACTTCGACCTTGGTGATCGGCTCAACCTTGCCGGTAGCGACCACGCTCTTTGCGAGATCTCCTTTTTCAACCTTGGCGAGCTTGGACGGATCGATCTTGGTGCTGCCGTGCGAGAACGCGGCCACCGCAACGCCGAGAAGAATGAGAACGACCAGGATAATGCTGCTGATTATGATGATGCGTTTGCGGCGTTTCTTGCGACCGTTTGCATTACCGTTCACGACTACCTCCTGCAATCCGTGGGAGTGCACACTGTCAGGTACGCACAGCCAGGTGGATTAGTTCCACGACAGTGATCATTAAAATGTTGACGCTTCGGGCCGTCTTAGGCTTAGACAATCCCGAGCGAAAAAGGGAAGCAGAAAACCCAGAAAGGAAGCACGAAAGCGCGTAGGCTTTTGCCGAGGTCAACAGCTTCCGGGGGCCACTTTCATTCTAACCCAAGCTTCCGGCAGGGTTTGTGGGCCCTCGCACAGTTTAACAACAGCTTTGGAATGTTAGAATTACAAGAAATGATCGCCTTTGTGCTGCTTCGGGTGCTCTTGGTGCTTTTTCTGGTGGCGGCCAACGCCTTCTTTGCCGCGGCAGAGTTTGCGCTGGTTACCGTCCGCGATACCCGCATCCAGCAGCTGATCGAGGCTCGCCGAATCGGCGCCCGCATTCTCCTGCGCCTTCATCGCAATCTGGACGAGGTCGTCAACGGCGTGCAACTGGGTGTCACCGTGGTCAGCCTGACTCTTGGCTGGATCGGCGAGCCCATGGTTGCGCACTTCGTGGAAGGCCTGCCCTTCCTTGAGAAGGTGCCGCACGCATTCATCTATGCGCACGGCATCGCCATCGCGATCGCCTTCGGATTGATCACCTGTTTGCACATGATCCTTGGCGAGCTGGTGCCAAAATCGCTGGCGCTGCAAAAAGCCGAACAAGTGGCGCTGGCCGTAGCCGCGCCCATGGACGTGTGGCTCACGTTAACTCGTCCCATCATCTTCTTAATGAGCCGCGCAGCGGGAACGGTTCTGCGGCTTTTTGGATTGCGCAAGATGCGCCAGGGGCCGGTGCATTCTCCTGATGAGGTCAAGCTGATCGTCAGCGCGAGCCGCGAAGTGGGACAGCTCGCACCCTCGCAGGAAGAGATGGTCCATCATGCGCTGGATCTGGAGGAGATTTCTGCCCGGGAAGTCATGGTGCCGCGCCCCGACATCTTCTCTTTGCCAGGAAATCTCAGCGTGACTGAAGCGCTCGACAAACTGGTCGAAGAGGAGCATTCACGCATTCCGGTTTACGATCCGGTGAGCGGACCAGAACACATTCTTGGCGTTCTCTACGCCAAGGATGTCATGCGTTGGGCGCGGCTGCGGCTGAGTCCGGCCACGCAGCAATTGTCGAGCGGACGCCTGGCCGACATGAAGATCAGTCAAATCATGCATGACGCGCTGGTGGTACCGGAGACCAAGCCCCTGGCCGAGTTGCTGGAAGAGTTCAAGCAGCGCAAGCGCCACATGGCAATCGTGGTCGACGAATTCGGTTCCACCGTGGGGCTGATCACGGTCGAGGACATCCTGGAACAATTGGTTGGTGAAATCGAGGACGAGTTTGACATCGTTCCCTCTGGATCCGAGCTGCCGAGCGAAGGCAAGGTCATGGTGCTAGATGGAACCATCAGTCTTCGCGATCTCGAGTCGCAATACGAGTTACAGCTACCGCGCGATTCCGGCTTCGAAACTCTGGCGGGTTTTGCTTTATCCCAGTTGCAGAAGATTCCGGCACTGGGCGACTCATTCCTCTATGAAGGACGCCAGTTTACGGTGGAAGAAATGGACGGACGCCGCATCTCCCGCGTGAAGATTGAAACCCTGCAGTCCGCGGTGGCGGGAAACGACTAGGTCCACGGAAGAGGTTTCTCTTGGTTCAGTCCGCCGCGTGGGAACTGGTGTAGCGTGCTCCAATCTCGGTTGTGGCGCGCAGTAGCGCATCGAGTGATTTGAGCGGGGGCAGTTCGGCTCCACGCTCGCCGAGAGCGGCAACCAGGATTTCAGTGGGGATATTTCCGACCAGCATATCTTGAGCAAATGGGCACCCACCCAACCCTCCGAGGGCTGAGTCAAAGCGGCGACAACCCCCGTCATAGGCGGCAAGGACCTTCTCTCTCGCCCGATCCGGGCGGCTGTGCAGGTGTACGCCGATTTCGAGGTAGCCAAATTTATCGGTGACCGAAGAAACTAGCGCTCGCACCTCTTCCGGGGAGGCGACGCCAACCGTGTCTGCCAGGGAAATCATTTTGATCCCGCTTGCCTCAAGCACGTCCACCGCAGCCACTACTTCCTCAACATCATAGGCATCCCCATAGGGATTGCCGAATGCCATGGAAATGTAAACCACCATTTCCAGCCCGGCATCGTCAGCTTTCTTCTGTATGTTCTCCAGTTGCTCAAGTGATTCTTCCGGCGTCTGCCGCTGGTTGTTGTGGAGAAATGTTGGCGAGATAGAATACGGAAAACCCAGCGTGCGAACCTTTTCGGTCGCGATTGCCCGCTCCGCACCTTTCTGGTTGACCACGATACCAATGATCTCAACATCCTCGGGCACGTCGAGTTCGCCAAGCACGTCCTCGGAGTCCGCCATCTGCGGTACGGCCTTGGCAGAAACGAAAGACGCCGCATCGATGTGCTTGAAACCCACGCTCAGCAGGGCCTTCAGGTAATCCACTTTCAGATCCGTGGGAATCGGTTGCTTGAGCCCCTGCCACGCATCGCGGGGGCATTCGATGATTTTGACGGGAACAGGCATATTTAAACTTATCTTAATCCGCCTCGCGGCGAATGTCGCCGCTACTAGCTTGTTGCGCGGCGAGATCACATTCGCGCCAGAAATTATCGAACCACTCCTCGACTACCCTCTGCAGGAGCTGCATGTCCTCGGCACGATCCCTCGACGGGTCTCCGCCGGTTACTTCAATCCAGGCGGACACGCGGGTGCCTCCGAGTCCATACGGATCAAATGAAATCCACTGCTCCATGGTGTAGCCACAAATGTGGTTGATCCATGCCACGTGATGCGGGGGAGTACAAACCGTAACCACGCGATCCGCGGTGGCATTCAGGGGAGGGCCGAGCTCAAGTTTAACCCTGCTGCCTGGCGTCCAAGGTGTACCTTGCCAGCGAGCACGTTTGTATAACTTGCAGAATCTTGGCCAGACGTCGATGTTGGAGAACACCCTCCAAGCCAGCGAGCAATCCGCCTTGGTAAAGACGGAGTATTCGATTCTTGCAATGTTAGCGATGATCTCAGAAGACAGGTTTGGCAAGAGGCCGCGACGGGGAGGCCTCGGTTCATAGTTCATGGAACTTACATCCACCTCGTTAGAATTTCGATAGGACGGGACAGCGGAGGGAACTCCTACTGCAGTCCAGCGGGGGCCCAGATGCAAGCCCAATAGCGGTCACAAAAGAGGAATTCCGAAGAAGTACTCCCCGGAATTCCTTGGGGTTAGGGCTTGCAAGTACTGTTATATAGCAATTATGTTGACGCTGTCAACGCAATTTTAATAGACTATTAACAATCTGGGAGGTCTTTTATGGCGCGGCACAGCGACCCGGATGTGGAAGCCCGTATTCTGCGGGCAGCGCGCGATTTGTGGCACGAAGGCGGGGAGGCCGCTCTCAGCATGCGGGCGGTAGCGAAAGCCGCCGGAACCAATACTCCCGCCGTCTATCGCCGTTTTCGGACGCGAGAGGACATTCTTCGCGCGCTGGTTATGCGATACCAGCAGCAAATCTACGAGCAGCTGGTTTCCTGCCGGTCGTTGACCGAACTTGCCAAAACATTTCTGGATTTTGCAACGCGGCAGCCTCGCGAATACGAACTGATGATGTCAGGACTGTTGGGGCGTATGACGGACGAACGTCCGAACATCGACTTGCTGGCACACCGTTGCGCTGAGTGGTTTGGCGGGAAGGCGCGCGACCACCAAGAGCTGGTGCTTTCCATCGTCGCGCTTGCCCACGGAACGGCTATGCTGAGACTCTCAGGTTTGTTCCCGAAGACAGACGGAAAGCGCATTCAAGCGGTTTTTCTGCGAGCCGTGAACATACTTGCCAATCATCGACAGAATCTGCGCGAAACTTGATTCGCGAGTCTATCGTTCGCTCAGGCTCGCTGCACTCCACCCAGGTTTTTGAGCGCGGCAATCATCTTCGCCGACAGCTCATGGACCTCATCTTCCCGCAGCGTGCGCTCGTGCGACTGGAGCCGGGCACGCAGTAGGATGGAGTAGCTTCCGGACGGGATTGCTCCTCCGCGGAAAATCTCAGCCGCCGCGAAGCTGCGAAGTTCAGAAAGCGCAAGTTCTTCCACGGCCTTCTCTATCTGTTCGAATGTGACCTGGTCGGCAAATGTGAATGAGAAATCACGCTCGACCGCTGGGTATTTGGGTAACGGCCGGTAGCGAATCACGCGTAGGGGATGCTTGTAGAGTTCTTCCCCATTGATCTCGGCGAAGTATAGGTCTTGCCGCAACTTTCGTTGCGATGCAACTTCGGTATGCAACATGCCGAATTGCGCCAGCGGCAGGCCGTTCACGAGTACTCGCGCAGAGCGCCCCGGTTGATAGTACTCCGACGTCTTTTCATCGAAGTTCAATCCCTGGTGATCAAACAAGTCGAGGATGGCCTCGACATCTCCCTTGAGAGATCGGAACCGGTCCAGGCCAGAATCGGCCTTGCTGGTGTCAAGCACGGCGCCTTGCGGGATATCGCAGTCCAGGGCCGAAGAAGTTGCGGCAAAGCAGATACGGGCGTGCTCCGCGGTTTGAGAACCGCTCTTTTCATAGATATCGCCCAGCTCGAAGAGCCGAACCGAGTCTCGGTCGCGGTTCAGATTGAAGGCGATCATCTCGAGCATGCCCGGAAGCAAGGAGCCGCGCATGAGCGATGCTTCTTCGCTCAGAGGATTCGCCAGCTCGACGACCGGCGAAGACGAGAATGTCTCGGCATCGTCATTCGATACGAAGCTCAGAGACACTGCTTCGTTGTAGCCGAGAGCGAGTAGCGTCGAGCGAGCTTTGCTGGCCTTGGCAGCTTCCGGATTTTCCTCCACTCCGCCGGAGAATGAAGGCAGGGTGTTCAGGAAATTGTTATATCCATGCAGGCGAGCGACTTCTTCGATCAAATCGATCTCCCGCTCTACGTCCAGCCGCCAGGTGGGAATCCGAACCGAGAATTCCGGTTGCGAGCCGGGCTCGGGAACCAGTTCGAAGCCCAGGCGCTTAAGGATTGCGACAATGTGGTGTGTCTCAAGCTTTGCCCCCAGGATACGGTGCACTTGCGCAATACGCAGCACGACGGGAGCTTGGTCGATCTCGCGAGCTATCGCGTCGATCTGGCCGCCTTCCAAATTTCCTCCCCCGGAGTGGACGATTCTTTGTGCAACCAAAGCACAGGCCAGCGAGGTCGCGTTATAGTCGGCGCCGCGCTCAAAGCGATGCGAGGCGTCGGTGTGCAGGCCGTGGCGCTTGGCGGTTTTTCGCACCGCAGCCGGATCAAACCACGCCGATTCGATCAAGACGTTCCGCGTCTTTTCCGTGATCATGGTGTCGAAGCCGCCCATCACTCCGGCGAGGGCTACGGGACGGTCCCGATCGGCGATGATGAGATCCTCGGGAGAAAGCTTGCGGTCGACTCCGTCGAGAGTCTTGAGAGTTTCTCCCGGGCGCGCCCGGCGCACGATGATCCTACGGCCTTCGAGCAGGTCGAGGTCGAAAGCGTGAGTGGGATGGCCCATTTCCCACAACGTGTAATTCGAAGCGTCGGCAACGTTGTTAATCGCGCGCTGATCGACGAGCGCCAAGCGCGAGGCAATTGGGGCAGGGGACTGGGTGATCGCGACTCCCCGCATAACCTGCGCCGTGTACCTGGCGCAACCGTCTTGGTCATCGATTTGGATTTCAAACGCGGGTGCCTGGGTCGCACCCGACCGAGCCGCAACCTCTGAGATCTCGATCGGCTTCAGTCCAACTCCATACCGCGCAGCCGCCTCCCGCGCCACGCCATAATGATTCATCGCATCCGGGCGGTTGGTTCCGATCTCCATCTCGAAAACGGTGTCCGTTCGATCACCGGAAATTCCTTCGACCGCAATGCCGATCCCGGTCAAATCCTCCGCCAGACGGTCGTTGTCGACGGGGACATCAACGAAGTCGCGAATCCATTGGGGAGAAAGCTTCATGCTATTGCACGATCGAACTAAAACCTACCTGCGATTCCTCACCGTTCGAGCGGTTGGGAATGACCTCTTCTTCGATTTGGTCGCCGGGGCAACCGATCGCCGATGACCCTAGACAAACTGCTCCAAGAACCATACGTCCCCCTGGAAGAACAACTGCAAGTCATCCAGGCCATATTTCAACATGGCAATGCGATCTACCCCCATGCCAAACGCAAACCCCGAGACCCTCTCGGGGTCATAGCCGTTGTGCTTCACGAACTCGAAGACGTTCGGATCGACCATGCCGCAGCCGAGAATCTCGATCCATCCCGTCTGTTTGCATGGACGGCACGGATCAGATCCGCGCTTCCCGCTGCCGCCGCAGATGAAGCACGACACAAACATTTCCGCGCTCGGTTCGGTAAAGGGGAAGAACGAGGGCCGGAATCCGGTTTTTACGCTTGACCCGAACAAAGCTTTCATCGCGTGATCGAGGGTTCCTTTGAGGTCCCCGAACGTGATGCTTGTATCCACCGCCAGACCTTCGACCTGGTGGAACATGGGGGAGTGGCTGGCATCCGGGGGATCGTTGCGGTGCACTTTGCCGGGGATCACGATGCGGATCGGCGGCTTCAACCGTTCCATGGTGCGAATCTGCACCGGAGAAGTGTGGGTGCGGAGAAGCAGCTGCTCGCGACGCGGCTTCGATTCTTGGTTGGCAAGGAATAACGTGTCCTGGGTATCGCGCGCAGGATGGTTCGGTGGGAAATTCAGGGCCTCGAAATTGTAGTAGTCGGTCTCGATCACCGGGCCCTCGGCGACGGAGTAGCCGAGGTTTTTGAACACGCCAACAATTTCATTCATGGTGCGGATGATGGGGTGCTCGGCTCCCACGCGCCGGCGAATGCCGGGAAGGGAAATGTCGAGCGAAGCGGTACTCATTGAACTCGAAGGTCTTACGAGCGTCGCTTCAACTTTTTGTTCAACCTCGATCTTCAGCTTGTTCACGCATTGGCCGACGTCGCGCTTCGCATCTTTCGGAGCCGCCTTCAGCCAGAGCTCGTTCGTCTGCGTGAGAATTCCGTCGCGGCGTCCCAGCCATCGATCGCGGAAGAGCTTGCGCGCTTCTAGCGAGCTAGCCTGGGCAGATTCCTCATCGAGGGCGGAAAGGAGTTCCCGGACGGCGCTCGCGAGCGCCGCCGGCGAGAAATCCTTCAGTTTGGGTACGGTATACGCCACTAGTTCACTTTCAGGTGACGTCATTCCGAGCCGCTCGAGTGCCGAGGGCCTGCTTCCTCCCACCTAGAGAAAACAGGCTCTTCGACCTCGCAGGGGTCATTCGGTTCCTGAGTCAGTTCCGATCGGAATGACAAAGTATAAGGGAACTCGCATCGGCACGCTTGAAGATCTGTGCCCTGGCCAACCACATCCCTACGTTCGATGTGCGAGGAACGGAAGGCCGGCTTACGCTGCCCCGCCGAGAGAGGCCCTCGCCTGCTCGACGAGGCTCTTAAAGGCGGCAGCATCGTTTACTGCCAAGTCAGACAGAATCTTGCGGTCGAGTTCCACGCCTGCCTTCTTCAGTCCATTGATGAATTGGCTGTAGCTCAAGCCATTCAGCTTGGCGGCGGCGCCAATGCGCACGATCCAAAGCGAACGGAACTGGCGCTTTTTCTGGCGGCGACCGGAGAAGGCGAACTTGAGGCCCCGGTCCACGGCTTCCTTCGCTGACCGGTACAGTTTGGATTTTGTCAGGTAATAACCGCTGGCGCGGTCTAGTATCTTTTTACGCTTAGCGCGGCGTTTGGTCCCGCGTTTTACACGAGGCATGGTGTTCTCCTTTTTTTGCTTTCAACTTAGCGGCTGGAGGCAGGATGTGCCTCTTCACTCGCTCGAATCCGTTTTTAGCTGTGAGCTCTTGGCCCCGAACCAGCATGCAAACTTAGATTGCAAGAAGCTGGTCGCTAGCGGCTAAAGCTCAAGATCGCTAGTACGGAATCATTCTCTTTACTTTGGGCGTGTCGGCATCACTCACCAGCGTCGCGCCGCCCAACCGGCGCTTGCGCTTCTTATCCTTCGAGGTCAGGATGTGACGCAAGAACGCCTTGTTGCGCTTCACCTTTCCTGTCCCGGTTTTCTTGAAGCGCTTGGCCGCGCCCTTATGTGTCTTTAACTTTGGCATGAAATCTCCCGCAATCAGCACTTGGCAACTGGCAAATACCGAGCATGACCTTTCCAGTCGAAAGGCCAAACGGTCAAACTCCAATTGCCGATTTTTACGCTTGGCTCGCTCTCGGCTGTTGTGGTTGAGCGGGCTGCTTTTCTCCTGGCTTTTTCGTATTCGGCGCCAGGATCGCGTGCAAGGTGTTGCCTTCCTGTCGCGGCCGGAACTCCACCAGTCCACGGTCGCCGATGTCCTTAATCAGCCGTTCCAAAATCTCACGTCCCAATCCGGTGCGGGTCATTTCGCGTCCGCGGAAGAAAATGGTCGCCTTGACCTTGTCGCCTTCATCCAGAAAACGCAACACGTGATTCTTCTTGGTCTCGTAGTCGTGATCGTCGACATTGATGCGGAATTTTACTTCCTTAACCGTGATCGTCTTCTGATGCTTCTTGGCCTCGCGTTCCTTCTTCTCCTGCTGGTACAGGTATTTCCCGTAATCCATAATGCGGCAAACCGGCGGCTGTGCTGTGGGGGAAATCTCGACCAGATCCAGGTTTCGTTCGCGGGCCATCTTGAGCGCTTCAAAAGGTGGCAGAATGCCGATCTGCTTGCCCTCATCATCAATCACGCGGATTTCGCGCGCTCGAATACGATCATTTGTGCGGATAAAACGCTTATCGATACAAACCTCCCGTTCACGTTCAACGGCGTGGGATACAGAAGTATAGCATGGCAGGCTCAGCATTTAGCACTGAGCGCTCAGCAAGCTGGAGACCGTTCTCGCGTGTGACTGCAGCTCGATCGAGGCCGGCCAAGGGGCTACTGGACAGCTATCTTCCTGCGATTTCCCCCGAAGCACTCATGCACAAATCTCGGCGTGAAGCGTTGCATAACCTCTTTGGGGATATCGTTTTCTTTCAACTCTTCAAACTTGAACTTGATCGTGCCGGGCGGTTCGCCTTCGGGATTTACGGTTGCCATCAAATAGCCGTAAACGTTCGTCTTGGCCGCCTTCGCACCGCCGGCGTTGTCGGGAAGCGGATAGCGCTCGGCGCCCGCCGTTCCGATGATCCAGCCAGGAATGACGCCGCCGTTCGAGTGCCAGTAATCCGTGTTGTAGGTGCCTTCCATGAAGAAGTGCGAGTGACTGGCGAGAACGTAGACGTTCTTGTGGGTGTCATTCTGCAGTTTCAGCAACATCAGGTAAGCCTGGCGCCCGCTCTCTGTGCCCGCCGGGCTTTCATTCATGCTGTGGTTGAAGGAGATGCTCTCCGGCAGAGCCTTGTGCATGCCAACCACAACCGTGCGGATGCTCTCATCCTTTCGATCATGGTCGAGCACGCTCGAGAACCAGTCCATCTGCTTGGAGTCGAACTGGTCGGCAGTGGCGTTATCCAAATTGATGAAATCAACTCCCTCTCGCACCCAGTGGAAATAGGTGTTGGCCTCCCTTGCGCTCCCACCATCCTTGAGCCGCTGTTCGCGAAGCTCAGGCCGGTTCAGGTATTCATGGAATCTCTCAACAAACATGGCGCGCGTCTTGGGCGGAATGACCTCGTGATTGCCGATTCCCAGATAAAACGGGACCTCACCCCAGGGCTTGACTTGATTTTCAATGAAATCATCCCAGGCTTCTTCTTGATAGATTGCGAGATTGGTGGGTTTTCCTTGCCGTACCCGCTGCTCAATGAAGTCCTGGTCCGGACCGGCGATCAGGCGTAAGTCGCCCAAGTGCCAGTAGAAGGACACATTGTGTTTCAAAGCGTCGCCTGCAATTGCCGGCATCACAACGTCGCCGCAATTTCGCGAGTCGCCGGAAACGGCGAAGTACCAGGTTTGGGGAGCGTCTTGGTTCTTATCCGCAGAGTTTGCGCTGATTGCGACGAGGCAAATGACGGCAACCAGGGCGAAAACAGTTCTGTGCATTCCCATTCACTTTCTGGCGAGATGCAATGCCGATCGATTCGATTTATTTGGATGCTCTTGGAATGGATTGGTCAGCACGATCTCAGGGTTGCTCATGCTGCTGGATTTTGACGCCGCTTCTTTCTCGCCAACCCTCGATGATCATGTACAGCACTGGAATGAAGAACAGATTTAGCAGGGTGGACATCAACATACCGCCAAAGACGGTGGTGCCGACCGAGTGCCGCCCCGCGGATCCAGCGCCGGTTGCCAGAATAAGGGGAACCACACCAAGAATGAAGGCAAACGACGTCATTAAGATAGGACGCAGGCGGATGCGAGCCGCTTCCAGGGTAGCTTCGAAGAGCGGCAGGCCGCGTTCCCGCAGCTGTTCCGCAAACTCGACGATCAGAATCGCGTTCTTGCTGGCTAAGCCGATCAGCATAACCAGTCCGACCTGGCAGTAAACGTCGTTCTGACTGGTGACCGGTTCGTGCCAGACAAAAGCCTGCAGCGCACCACGAATCCAAACCGCCCCGAGCGCGCCGAGCATTGCCATTGGCACAGCGAGCAAAACGATAAAAGGCAGCACAAAGCTTTCGTACTGGGCCGAGAGTGTCAGATAAACCACCAGAATTCCCAGGCCAAACAGGATGGCCGTGGTCCGTCCAGAGCCCAATTCTTCGAGCGAAAGCCCGGTCCATTCAAAGCTGAATCCCTGCGGCAGAACTTTCCTGCTCACGTTTTCCATAGCAGCCATGCCCTGTCCGGAACTGAAACCCGGCGCGGCCGAACCGTCCAATTCGGCGGAGCGGAAAAGGTTGTAATGGCTGATGGTCTGCGGTGTCGTGGTCTGGGTCACGCTGACCAGATTGTCCAGGGGGATCATGGCCCCGGTCTGAGAACGCACGTAATACTCTCGGATGTCGCGTGCGGCCGCACGGAACTTGCCTTCCGCCTGAATGTAAACACGATAGGCACGGTTATTGAAGTCGAAGTCATTCACATAAGCCGAGCCCATGTAGACGCCCAGAGCGTCCGTGATCTGCTGCAGCGGAACCTGCATGCTCTTCGCCCTCTCTCGATCGATGGTGACGAGAAATTGCGGATCGTTTGCCGTAAAGCTGCTAAAGACGCCAGTCAAATCATTGCGCCCGTTGGTCTTGTGTTGCGCCGCTCCGCCCATCATTTGCATGGTAACGGCGGCCAACTCATCGGGAGTATGTCCGCCCAGATCCTGCAGGATGAACTGGAAGCCGCCGAACCGACCGACGCCCTGCACGGATGGCGGTTCGAAGGGAAGCACCATGGCTCCAGTGATTCCGAACAGCGGCCCTCGAATGCGGTTCACCACCGTAGCCGAACTGTGCTCGATTCCATGACGTTCGGAATAGGGCTTCAAGGTCACAAAGATGATGCCAAGGTTCGAAGCGCTGCCGGTAAAGCTGAAGCCGCTGATGGCAAAGTCGTTTCGAACCTCAGGGACAGTCCGGATGTAGTTGTGGACCTGATCGAGGATGGATGTGGTGTATTCGAGCGAGGCCCCAGGCGGGCCCTGCACCACGACGATGAAATATCCCTGATCTTCGTTGGGTACAAACGCGGTGGGCACGGAACGGTAGACGAAGTAGGTTGCCCCGAGCCCGGCGAAGAATAAGATCGCCGCTGCCACCTTGTAGTTCAAAATGCTGCGCAGGGTAACCCGGTATCCATGGGTTACTGCAGCAATAATCCTGTCGATCTGCCGGAACATCCAACCTTTTTCGCCGTGAACTTTGCCGAGCAGAATCGCGGACAAGGCCGGCGAGAGCGTGAGGGCGTTGAACGCGGAAATGGAGATGGAAAAGGCGATGGTCAGAGCGAATTGGCGAAACAGAATTCCCGTGGTGCCCGGGAAGAATGCGACTGGCACGAAGACCGCAACCAGAACCAAGGAAGTTGCGATGACTGCGCCGGCAACTTCCGCCATTGCGTTCGAAGCAGCTTTGTGGGGATCGTGTTCACCTTCCTGAATGTGACGCTCGATGTTCTCAATCACCACGATTGCGTCGTCGACCACCAGTCCGGTCGCAAGCGTGATTCCGAACAATGTCAGGGTGTTGATAGAAAACCCGAGAAGTTTTACAAAAAGGAAAGTTCCGACCAGGGAAACTGGAATCGTGACTGCGGGAATGATGGTGCTGCGCCAGTCTTCGAGAAAGATGAAGATCACCAGAATGACCAGCCCAATTGCCTCGCCGAGAGTGGTGAGAACGTCGCGAATTGACTCGCTGACGGCCTCGGTCGTGTCGAAGGCGTTCTCATAGACCATGCCCGGGGGGAAGCGCTTGCTGAGGCGATCGAGTTCGTCGAGGGCGCGGCGGCGAACTTCGAGGGCGTTGGCATTGGAAAGCTGGGTGATGCCGATGCCCACGGCCTGGCGCCCACCGTACTTCAGCTCAGAGCTGTAGTCCTCCGCGCCCAGTTCTGCTCGGCCGACGTCACCAAGCCGCACCAGCGTGCCGTCCGCGCTGGTTTTGAGGATGATGTTGTCGAATTCTTCGGGCTTGACCAATCGACCCATGGCCCGGACGCTGATCTGATATTGCTGACCGGGCACGGTGGGCGGCTGCCCCACGGACCCGGCCGCGATCTCCACGTTCTGCTCCTGCAATGCTCCGACGGCATCGCTCGCCGTCAGCCCGCGACTGGCGAGCCGTTGCGGATCAAGCCACAAGCGCATGGAGTAGCGCCGTTCACCGAAGACGATGACCTGGGCAACACCGGGGACACGCTTCAATGCGTCGCGAACATACAAGTCCAGGTAGTTGCTCATAAAGAGCGGGTCGTAGCGTCCGTCGGGCGAGTAAACGGCTGCGCCAAATACGAAATTGTTGGACGCCTTAGTCACGATCACGCCCGTGTTCTTCACCGCTGCGGGCAATCTGCCGAGGGCAATGCTGACCCGGTTTTGAACGTCGACAGCGGCAAGATCAGGATCGCGATTCAACTCAAAGGTTGCGGTGATGGAACTTGATCCGTCGTTGCCGCTCTCCGAGCTGATGTAGCGCATGCCTTCGGCGCCGTTGATCTGTTGCTCGAGGGGAACGGTGACTGCGCTCTCAACGGTTTGCGCGCTGGCCCCGATGTAGACGCTGGTTACCGAAACCTGTGGTGGAGTGAGGTTTGGAAATTGAGAGATGGGCAGCGAAGGAATCACTACTGCGCCACCAAGAATGATCATCAGCGCGCAAACGGTCGCGAAAACCGGACGATGGATGAAAAAATTAGCGAACATGAAGTAGGCTTCAGCCGCTAGGCCTTAGCCCGAAAATCCCAAAACTCCGTCTGCTAAAGGCAGATGAAGGCCTGGGCCCCAACTCTCAAATGCATGCTCAAGCGAAGACGCCTGAAATCTGAGCCTGATGTCACACTTGCGGCATTACCGCCGCACCGTCGGTCAGGAACTGCGTGCCTGAAACGATCACCTTATCTCCGGCATTGATGCCGTCCAGCACGACGTAGTCGTTCCCGATCATCTCGCCGACATGCAGCATCTTTTGTCGCGCGACAATCTTCCCGTTCTCGCTCTGTGCGACGAAAACAAAGTGTTGTCCGCCTAAGGTGATCACCGATAGCACCGGAACGCGTGGAGCATGCCGTTCTCCCCAAACTACGCGCGCGCGGATGAATTGCGATGTGCGCAGCCGTTCGCGATGGTTCGAGATTGTCGCCTTGGCCAAGATGCTTTGCGTACTGGTGTCCACCTGGGGAGAGATAAAGGTGATTCGGCTCTCGGCCAGCGTCTTGCCGCTGGCGTCTACGATTTCAACCGGCATACCCATCTTGAGCTGTGACGAGCGTTCGACCGGGACATAGAGATAAGCCTCCAGCGCTCCCGGTTGATCCACCGTGGTCAGCAGAGTGGAAGTCACCACTCGATCGCCGACGCGGACCGGGATATCCCCAACGATTCCCTCCCGCGGAGCGAGCACCCTGTAGTAGTGCAACTGCACCTGCTGCTGCTTGACTTGCGCATCGAGGGATTGGAGTTGTGCTTTCGCCGTGTCGAGGGCAGCTCTGGCCTGGTCGAGATCTTGCTTGCTCACCACCCCGGCTTTAAACAGACCGCTAGTCCGCTCGAATTGCTGCTGGGCAAGAGCGACATTCGCTTCTTGGGCGGCGCGTATTTGCTCCTGGCTGCTGACGGTGGCCTCCTGCTTACGCGGGTCGATCTGCATCAGGGCCGCACCGATCGAGACGTGGTCGCCTGAGTGAACGTAAATCTGGGTGATCTGGCCTTCGACCTCCGGCATGACCACCGCAGAGTCGCGCGATTTTAGGGTGGAGACGTATTCCGTGGTCTCATTGACCGGGGCGGATTCAGCGACCTGGACCTTTACGGGGATGCCAGGACCGCCGCCCGGTCCACCAGCAGGAGTCTGCCCTTGCCCTCCGCCGCTGCAGGCATAGCTGGCTGCAATCAGCAGGAGCGTGGCCGCGAGCGAAGCTCTCTGGCCCGCGAGCAGCGAAATGCCTCCGTGCAGGCTCATACGCAAGGGAGACGACAAGCAGAAATCCCGAGGGAGGTGAACGAAGCAGTCCCAGGCGGATGTTCTGAGCGGATCAGATTACTGCTAAGTGGTCAGGATTGCAATTACGGGATGACGAACGGGGAGGCCTTCGCGGATGCGGCATTCCCGCAGAGGGCACAGAGTTTCGAGAGAAAGATCAGGGCAATCTTTCTCTGCGTTCTCCGTTGACCTCCGCGGTTGGGTTTTCTGCTTTACACAGCTGCCGCTTCAATTTCTTGCAGTTCTTCCTCGCGTTCACCTTCGACTTCCACCAGCTTGGTGTGTCGCTTGGCGACGAGCATGTAGATGGAAGGCACAACGAACAGGGTGAACATCGTGCCGATGATCATGCCCGTGACCAGCATGATACCGATGCTGTTGCGGGCGCCAGCCCCGGGTCCGCTGGCAAATACCAGCGGAAGGTGGCCGAACACCGTGGCTGCCGTGGTCATCAAAATCGGGCGCAAGCGCGTGCTGGCAGCCTCGATGACGGCATGCAGCTTGTCGCGACCTTGCTCCTGCAAATGATTCGCGAACTCGACGATCAGGATGCCATTTTTGGAGATCAGACCGACGAGGGTGATCAGCCCCACCTGACTGTATATGTTCAGCGTGGTGAAGCCGAGGAACGAGAACATCAATGCTCCGGCGATCGCGAGCGGAACCGATCCCGCCAGAATAATGAACGGATCGCGGAAGCTTTCGAACTGGGCCGCGAGCACCAGGTAGATCAAAATTGCCGACAGGGCAAACGTCCCCAGGAATTTGCTGCCTTCGACGCGCAGCTGACGGGACTCGCCAGCGTAGTCGACCGTAAAGCCTTGGGGCAGGATTTCCCGGGACTGATCTTCGAGGAAGGTGAGCGCCTTATCCAGGGTCACGTTCGGCAGGATCAGGGCCTGAATGCGGACGGCGTTCAGTTGCTGAAATTTGGCCAGCGAACGCGGCTGGGTCGTGGTATTCAGGCTGGCAAACGTGGAGAGCGGAACCAGCTTGTCATTCGAGCCCTTCACATAAATGTGTTCCAGTTGGTCGGGCGTCAGGCGATCGATTCGCTTCACCTGCGGAATGACCTTATAGCTCCGGCCCTGAATACTGAAGCGGTTGACGTAGTTTCCGCCGAGCAGGGTGGAAAGATCCGAGCCCGCCTGGCTCAAGTCAACACCCTGCGAACGAAGTTTGTCGCGGTCGAAGACAACTTCGGTCTGCGGCTGGTCGAATTTTACGTCGACGTCGGCATAGATGAACATGCCGCTCGCCATGGCCCGTTTGACCAGTTCACCGGCGAGGTCCGCGAGTTGCTGCGGTTCTGCCGCGGACTGGATCACAAAATCCACGGGGAAGTTGCCTCCGCCAGGAAGTGGCGGCGGGGTCAGCGGAAGCACGCGGATGCCGGGAATGCCGGAAAGTGGCGGCGTCACCTCGGCCAAGATTTGTTTCGTTGTCTTGGTTCGTTGGCTCCACGGCTTAGTCACCATGCCCCCGAAACCACCTGCGGGAGTTGTGATCTGAAAGATGCTGTCGTGTTCCGGCCGCGCGTTGAATACGTCGAACACCTGCTGCGTGAATAGCCTGTTCTGATCTAACGTCGCGTTGGGTGCGGATTGGATCACCGAGAACACCACACCCTGATCTTCGACTGGCGCGAGTTCACGCTGGGATAAGACGTAGAACGGCACAATCAATAGGACAACGATGACCCACAGGGTAAGCACGACCGGGCGGTACTTGAGGGTCCCGGCAAGCGTGCGCCCGTACAGGTTACGCACCCGCTCGAAGTACCGATTGATGATTCCCGCGAACCCGCGCTCGGTATCGCCCTCGCGCAGAAGCCTCGAGCTCATCATCGGGGAAAGCGTTAGAGCCACGATGCCCGAGACGATGACCGCTCCCGCCAGAGTCAAAGCAAACTCGCGGAAGAGCGCGCCGGTGAGACCGCCCTGGATCGCAACTGGCGTGTACACCGCCGCCAACGTGATGGTCATGGCGATGATTGGTCCGACCAGTTCGCGGGCCGCATCGAGGGCCGCGCGCATGGGATTTTTTCCCAAATGCAGGTGGCGCTCGACGTTCTCCACCATCACGATGGCGTCGTCGACGACCAGTCCAACCGAGAGCACGATGGCAAGCAGGGTCAGGAGGTTAATGGTGAATCCGGCGACCAACATGAGAAACACGGCACCGATCAGCGAAATCGGAATAGCGACAATCGGAATTAGGACCGAGCGGAAAGATCCCAGGAACAGGAAGATGACGACGACTACGATGAGCAGGGTTTCGCCGAGCGTATGCAAGACTTCGTTGATGGCATCTTGAATGTAGGCCGTGGAGTCGTAGGGAATTCCGACCTTCATTCCTTGCGGCAACTGGGCGCGTATGCCCGGGATTTCGCTGCGAACGGCCCTAATTACGTCGAGCGAGTTTGCAGTGGGCAGGACCCAAATACCCATGAAGGTTGCGGTCTGGCCGTTGAAGCGGACATCGGAATCGTAGCTCTCGGCACCCAGCCCGATATCCGCAATCTCTCCCAGCCGCACCACAACCCCGTTCTGCTGTTTCACGATCATCTGTTTGAACTCTTCCGAGTTCTTCAGATCGGTGTTGGCGACCAGATTGACCGATACCATCGAGCCCTTTGTGCTTCCCAGGGCAGATAAGTAGTTGTTCTTTGCCAGCGCATCCCGAACATCGGAAGGCGAAACTCCGCGAGCCGCCATCTGCTCCGGCTTGAGCCAGATACGCATGGCGAAGGTGCGGTTTCCGAGCACCTCAGCCCGCTGTACGCCGCTAATGGCGCTCAGCTTTGGCTGCACGACTCGAGTCAGGTAGTCGCTAATCTGATTCTGGTCGAGATCAGGCGAGGAGAAGCCCAGATACATGGCCGCAAACTGGTTGTCTGCGGTCTGCAGTTCGATGACCGGCGCCTCAGCTTCGGGCGGCAGATCGTTGCGAACCTGTGCCACCTTGGCTTGAATCTGCGTTAGGGCTGCATTGGTGTCGTAGTTGAGCTTTAGGTGCACATCAATCGTACTGATACCTTGAGCGCTCTGCGACTCCATGTAGTAGATGCCGTCGGCGGCCGCGATCACGCGCTCCAGAGGCGTGGTGATAAATCCGCGCACCAGGTCGGCGTTCGCGCCAACGTAGATGGTGGAAACCTCAACCACTGCAATGTCGCTGCGCGGGTACTGGCGCACACTAAGCGAACGAATTGCCTGAATTCCAGCGATCAGAATCACAAGATTGACGCAGATCGCCAGAACCGGGCGCTTGATGAAGAGATCTGTGATCTTCATTAGCTATCCTCGGGCTTTGGCTTGGGGTTGTTGGATGGAGTTACCTGGTTATACACTTCGACCGATGCACCGTTGCGCAGCTTGAAGACGCCGGAGGTTACAATCTCCTCACCCGGGTTGATTCCGGAGACCACGGCAACCTGGTCGCCGCGCGAGCCTTCGACCTTCACGAACTGCTGGCGGACACCCTTGTAACTCTTCCCGGTCTTCGGGTCCTGCATCTCGGCCACCACGTATACCGAGTCGCCGTAGGGTGCGTAGTTGATGGCCGTGGCCGGCAGCGAAATTACCTCACGAGCCGCTCCCAGCGAAACCTCGACCTGCACGAACATCCCTGGGCGCAGCCTGCCGCCGGGGTTGGTCAGCGTGGCCTGAACCTGAATATTGCGGGTGGTCTGGTCGACCACCGAGTCAAGCGCGGTCACGTGTCCATTGAAGTGGGCGCCCGGTAGGTCATCACTGGTGATCTTGAGAGTGCGGCCAACTTTCAATTGCGGTGTGGTCTGCTGCGGCACGCCAAAGTTCACGTAGATCGGATTCAGCGATTGCAGGGAGACGATGGCCTGCCCTGCGGCAAGGTATTGTCCGAGGTTTGCCTGGCGGAGTCCGAGAATGCCGCTAAAGGGAGCGCGAATGGTCTTGCGCTCGATGGTGGCCTTGATCTCGCCGACTCTCGCCTCCGTCGATTTTTGCTGCGCCAAAGCATTGTCGTATTCCGTCCGCGCCACGACGCCCTCGCTTACCAATTTCTGCTGGCGGGCATAGGTAATTTTGGCCAACTCGAAGTCGGCTTCGGCAGCCGCCAGTTGGGCGCGCTCTTGCCGGGTATCGAGCTCAACCAGAACTTCGCCTGCTTTGATTTGTTGTCCGGACTCGAAATTGATCTTGTCTACCGTGCCCGGAAGGTCGGCGCTCACTGTAACTCCCTGGATCGCCTGCGCGGTGCCGATCACATTGAATGTCGCGGGCCAGGTCTCGCGCTTGGCGAGGAGAGTCGTAACCGCGGTCGGGGGTGGCGCAAAGCTCTTTCCTTGCGCGATGGCCGCCGAGATCTGGCGATATTTGAAGAACCCTAGGCCCCCCAAAAGTGCCAGTACAACGACCAGCATTAGAATCATTCGCTTCAGCATGATTTCCTCTTAATAATGGTTCGTGTTTCCCTGCGAAGAAGTTCGTGAAATCGACGTAAAACCTCTATGCGGCCCAGCAATAAGGATTTGTTTGAATTGGATGAAGCAAGAATGCAGCTGGCTACAAAAATTCACCCTTGTTTCGCCATTAAAGACGCGGTCCTTATGCGAGAAGCCGGCTTCTCGCTGCGATTCGTCCCTAGCGCGTTGTTCCTCTGAGAGTTGCGTTCCTCAGCAGTGAGAAGTAGATTTTTCGAGGCGGCCTCCCGGGCGGTAACTTTCCACCAGGATAAACGCGATGGCCGGCAGGATTCAAAGCGAGTTACGGCTTTGGCGGGGAAACGAGCAGGAAAGCGGGAGGACCACGGGGACGAACCTTACCGTTTGTTACGCCGGACGGCCTTTTGCATCTGCCGTTCTTCGCTGCAGACGGCGAAATACAGCACTGCAAACCCACTCAACACCACGGCTATGGCTAACAACATCACGAGGGTCACCTACAATAAATCGAACTCTAGTCCTCTCGTGGAGTTGCTTCAATGTAACCAAAGTGTCTGGTACCCGAGTAGGTAACTCCTGTCGGAGGTTCCTACCGTCGAGGTGGTTACCTCGCTGGCTCCACGAATTCTGCTAAATTGTTGAGCCATGAAGGCTTCCCGCAGCTTCGCCAGCGACAACAATGCCGGGGTACATCCAGAGGTCTTAAAAGCCCTTGCCGACGTGAACCATGGACATGTGGTCGGCTACGGGGATGACCCACACACCTCGGCGGCCGTCGGCCATTTCAGGCGGCTTTTTGGGAAGGACATCGAGGTCTTTTTCGTGTTCAACGGCACAGCCGCGAACTGTCTGAGTCTAAAGGCGTTGACCAAATCCTACGAAGCGGTGATTTGCGCGGAGGCGGCCCATATCTATGTCGATGAATGCGGAGCTCCGGAAAAGCTTACCGGCTGCAAGCTGATTCCTACGGCAACTAGGAAGGGAAAGCTGACCGTAGAGGCGGTTCGCCAGGCCTACCACGGAATCGGCGACCAGCACCACGTTCAGCCTCGTGTCATCTCGATCACCCAGGCTAGCGAGGTCGGCACCGTGTATCGGCTCAATGAACTGCGGGCTCTAGCCGATTTTGCTCACGAGCGTCAGATGTTTCTTCACGTGGACGGCGCCCGCATCGCTAACGCAGCTGCCTTCCTTGGGAAAAGTCTTTCCGAATGTACTCGCGAGGTCGGAGTGGATGTGCTCTCGTTCGGCGCAACCAAGAACGGCGGGATGGGTGCAGAAGCGGTCGTCTTCTTCAATCCGGAACTCGCCAAGGATTTCAAGTTTTACCGCAAGCAGGGGATGCAGCTTGCGTCGAAGATGCGGTACCTTGCAGCGCAGTTTGAAGCGCTTTTGAAAGGCGACCTGTGGCTCACAAACGCATACCACTCGAACCGCATGGCGCAACTACTCCTGCGGGAATTGAGCAGCGTTCCCGCAGTAAAGATCGTGTATCCGGTTGAGGCGAATGGTGTCTTCGCGCAAATTCCCAGCCGTGCAATTCCAAAAGTGTTGCAGCGGTACTTCTTCTATCCCTGGGACATCGAGCGGTCCGTCGTGCGTTGGATGTGCTCATGGGACACAACCGAAGACGATGTAAAGAAGTTTGTGAGCTTCGTGAAGAAGACGCTCGGTTCGCGTCGTTAAGGGTGTGTCGGTCCGAAACAAAAGATCGGTCTCGGTCGCCCGCGCAAGGCCGAACTTTCAGCTTGCCGCCGAGGCTGGTTCTTCCGTCACCAAATACGCTAGGGCTTCCTCGCGCGTACTGAAGATGGGCAATGCTCGTCTGGAGAAGTTCCTTATGTTGTCATAAAAGACCTTCGGCAGCGATTCGACTCCAATCCATGCGGAACGTTTTAGGTGGGGCTTGGTGTAGGCGGTAGCCTCTTTCAGAGCCGTGAGGGTCGTCTTATCAAATTTGGCGCCGGTAAAATCCGCTAGCAAGAGCACGGAGCCGGGCGGCTCCGAGGTTGTGTAAGACGGTACCAGGTGAGCTGCGGAAGTAACCTCGTCAGCGCTGCAGCTTGAAAGATCGATCAGCAGAATTCGTTGGCCGTTGTGGGTGATGAATCGGATTCGCTCGTCCATAGGAGCTCTCCCGCGAATCGACCGTAGCGAGGATGTTCTCGAACGGAAAACGCCCTTGACCTCGCACTATGGAGGAACAAGGTACTGCGCGGGGGAGGGAAAAGCAATAGGTACGATTCAGCAGAAAGCGGAGAACGTTGGGGAATCCAAAACCGCCAGGGAGAGTCCGGTCGACTTATTTTTTCTTGAACCAGTAGAGCAGGATTCCGTAGCCAACCCCGGCCGGATCGGTGGCTCGAGCGGTCTGAAAAGCCATGAACCTTCCATCGGTTGAGAGGACCGGGTTCGATGCCTTCCCGCCTTCATAATCATTAAAGTGTGTGATGCGAGTGAAATCCTTGCCGGTCCCATCGAGCCGCAGCTTCCAAATGTCGATGTTTCCCGAGCCGCACCCGCTTCCGTATTCCTGGCACTGCCGATCGCCTTCCACCGCCGTGTACTGCCCATCGGGGAAGATGCCTTCGGTCTCGTTGTACGTGCCCGGAGCCTTAGAGAAATTGCTCACCTCCCCAGTCGCAAGGTCGATGCCCATCACGGAGGAGGTGCCGTGCGGTTCATAACAGGTGAACGTCATCTTCTTGTCATTGTCGTAAAAATCCTGCGCTTCCAAGGTGCAGCTGGAATCCTTGCTCTCGTAAACCATCTTCTTGTTCGCGAGCTGAGGAGTTCCGCCGGAAAGATCGAGGTCAGCAACGAACAATTGTGAGTGGCCGGCTGGCAGTTCCGGGTTTTGTGCCGGCACTACAGAATAGGAAATCTTCAGCGACTTCCTTGAAATCGCTGCCCCTTCCGACATCTTTTGCCCAAGCTTCACTGGCTTCGACCCGCGCTCCTTACTCAGAAACCAGAGTTCGTTATCGCGCGAGCGACTGGTGTGGATGTCCTCGAAGTGATCGGGACCGATCAGTATGTAGTCGCCGGTCGTAAGGTGCATCACGCGCAGGAATGCCGCGCCAGGCAGGTTGCAGGTTAGGCATGTGATAACTCGCGTTTTCAGATCGATGAGCATGGCGTCGCCGAAGCTCTTCGACATCCAGGCGACTCTCTGGTTATCGGGAGAGATGTCTGCACGCTCGCCGAAGTGGGTGAGAACTTCAATGTTCGGCGGCAGGTGATCGAGTGGGCTGCCCTGTAGGCGCTGGCGCTTTTCTTGCGCGTAAGCTAGGGCAGAAAAGATCAGTAAACCGGCGACGGCAAAGGTTTTCATCTGGGACATGCTAGCAGAGCTGCGCGATCGCGTTCTGCCGCTTCTCGAACCGCCGAGGAAGGCGGCCGCTTTGGTTGCAACCATTTGGCGCAGGCTCTTTCTCTCATGCAACCAACTCGAGCAGCTGCTGCCGGCTGGGGCCCGGGAGCCGGACCGGCCTATCCTTCAGTCCTGCTCGTGCAGCACCAATCGAGTCCCGAACTCCGGGTCTTTCGAGGATCTCCTGAATTGGAGTAATTGTGCCCAAGTATTCAAGCGCAAGTCGAAAAAGGTCGGGATCGGCGATCATGGTCAGGAAAAGCGACTCAATATCTCGCGCCAGACCGTCGGCAAGCGGTTGCGGTTCTCTCCCTTGGCGGAGAGCGTCCATCTCCGCGTAGCGCGCCCGGTCGCGCGCCAGTTGGGCGCGGTACCACGGCGTCATCTCCGTTTCGGTTCGGCGATCAAAATGGTGGACCAGCATAGCGGGATTTTCGCCCGCCTCGCGAACCACATCCCTGAGTCGCAGAGCGTGCATCATTCCAATGGTTAGACCACGCCCGGCGGAAGGATTCGTACATGCCCATGCGTCGGCTACGGCTACAAAGCCGGTGGCGACCGGCTTGCCATCTACCACGAAGCGCCGATACCCATCCGTAATGCCGGCCATCGGCAACACCTCCGTCGTCGCCTGCCCGTCGAGCCAGTGGGCATGAATCGGGCAGGCACGGATCGTTTTCGTCCACAATTCTTCGTGGCGGAGGCGTTTGAGTGGCTGATCGCTGGAAGCTGTGAAGATGGTCACGGACCAGGTGTCATTGTCGCCCGGCAGGGTGAGGATCGAAATCGTCCCGATTGGCGATAATGTGGGGGCATTGCGCTGGGGCAGTTTTCCGCTGAAGTATCGAGTGTAGTAGGTAAATCCGGAGTCTGCCTGCTCCTGATAGGGAGCGCGTGCCCCAATCGCGGCCAGCCAGGCGGTCGAGGGTGATTGGCGTCCGGCGGCGTCGATCACCAGATCGGCATCGAGCTTTCGTCCATCGGTGGTTTTTACCCCGACAACATGTGGAACACCCGCGATCGATTGCGCGCCGGTGACGAGCTCCTTCACCTGCACACCGCGATGGATGGTGAGCCCCTGCTGCCGAGCCGCAGCTTCGGCAAAAACCCATTCGCCGAGCGGACGACGCGCCGTAAGGGTCCAGAGCTTGTCATCGATCGGGCGAGCTGTGCGATCCGCGAACAAGGCAGGTATGGGATTGACGAGGTCGTACTTCGCTGCCCCCTGCCGGCGGAGGGAGTCTTGTATGTCCGGAAGCTCGGTCTCGAGCAGCAGTCGTAAGCCGGGCATGAAGTTGTGCGGCTGGCGGAACTGTCGAACCCCTTTCCGTTCCCAGCGCTCCCAGGCGTCGTGGGGTGATTCGGGCAAAGCGCAAGCATCGCGTTCGACAAGCGTAACCTGGTGATCGTCTCGAGCTAGAAGCAAAGATGCGCCCAGTCCACAGATACCGCCACCCACAATGACAATCTTCATTCAGCAGCCTTTTCCGATCGTGCAAACAGTGTAGCGGAACGCCTCCACGAAAGTTCGCTGCCGGAGTTCATGGTTGCGCATGAGCTCTTGTCCGATTGGGTTACTTTGGTGCCTGGTCATGGATTTTCCACATTCTCTGCGGAGAAATGTGTGTCATCATTTGCGCCAACGGTATTCAACCCATGAAGCTCCCCCGTTTTCCATTCCGCAAGAAAGTCCAAGACTTCAGCAAGCAGGACGAAAAAGTCTTTGCCGAAGCCAGTGAACTCGCCCAGCTTAGATTGGAACAGTGCATCGCCGACCTCGATATTTGGCCCCCGGCAATCGACAACCCGCTAGTTCCGCGCGGACATCGGCCGCTACGAAAGTTCTCGAACCTCTTCTAGGCCCTTTTCAGCTGCCCGGGGGATACCCTTTCTGCCTCGCGTTTCGCGAACGGCATGTTCCTGGAGTTATCATGGGGCGTCGTTCATCATGGCTGAAGTTGCGAACGGAATGAGTACAGGATCCTTAGAGCAATGACCTTGGGCGTCGGCTCGACCAATGCGTACCTCGACGAGGGTGCGGTCCGTGAGATTGTGGCCACGGCGGTCCACACCATTCCGGTTCAGGGCAAGCGCGCTCTCATCATCATTCCAGACGGTACCCGCACCGCGCCCATACCGCAAATGTTCCATTGTTTTCAGGAACTGCTGCGACCACAAGTGAAGGCTCTCGATTATCTGGTCGCGCTTGGCACGCATCCGCCGATGAGCGATGCGCAATTAAGCAAGCGAGTCGGAGCGACGGTCGTCGGCGGCCGTGTGGGGGAGACGCGGATCTTCAATCATCAATGGGGCGACCGAGCGACGTTTGCGACCCTCGGGAACATTCCTGCCCATGACATTTCCGTTCTTACCAATGGCCTCATGCGCCAAGATGTATCGGTCACCATCAACAAGCTGATCTTCGAGTACGACCACCTCATCGTCTGTGGTCCGGTGTTCCCGCACGAAGTGGTGGGATTTTCAGGCGGGAATAAGTACTTCTTCCCGGGGATTGCCGGGCCGGAGATTATCAACTTCACCCACTGGCTTGGGGCGGTCATCACCAACTATGAGGTCATCGGCGCGGGGTCGACACCGGTGCGTGCCGTGATCGACAAGGCCGCATCGCTCATCCCCAAGCCAACTTGGTGTTTCGCGCTGGTGGTGGATCGCGAAGGAATCAGTGGCTTGTACTTCGACAAGCCCAGGGAGGCTTGGAAAGCGGCCTCGGCGCTTTCGGCGCGGAAGCACATCGACTATGTAGACACGCCGTTTCGTCGCGTTTTGTCGGTTCTTCCCGAACTCTACGACGATCTCTGGACGGGAGCCAAGGGCATGTACAAACTCGAACCCGCAATTCTCGATGGCGGTGAGGTCGTGATTTACAGCCCCCGAGTCACCGAGGTGAGCTACACCCACGGAAAGCTGATCGAGGAGGTTGGCTACCACTGTCGCGACTACTTCCTCAAGCAATGGGACCGGTTCAAGCACTATCCGGGTGGGGTGCTCGCGCACTCGACTCATGTAAAGGGACTCGGAACTTACGACGCTTCCACGGGAATGGAGAAGCCTCGCATTTCGGTCACTCTGGCCACCGGTATCCCGGAAGAACGCTGCCGCCGGATTAATCTGGGCTATATGGACCCGGCGAGCGTGCGGCTCGAGGAATGGAGCGGGCGCGAACAAGAGGGCGTTCGCGTGATCCCAAACGCGGGCGAGAGGCTTTACCGGATCGATAGACCGTCGGCTCTGCCCGCCCAGGGGAACTTGCCGTGACGGTGGAGAACCCCGGGTCCAACCCGTAATATGCGATGGTTTCGATCGATGAGGAAAGTCGCTTCAAAAAAAGTAAGGGGCGACCCCAGAGTCGCCCCCTAAGACTAACGAACCAGGCTCATTAGAAGCGGTATACGAGACCGGTGTTCACGCGCATGTTGTTCTTGTCGGTAAAGCCGTTAAACTTCAGAACCATCCAGTCGAACTGAACCGCGCGGAAAACCAGCTTGTGCTGTCCAAGGTCTAGTCCGCCGCCGAACAGCATCGCCATTCCGCTGTCGCCGAATCCACCTGCCGCAGCATGCGCTCCACCGAACAGAGCGTGCGCATAGGGCGAAAAGTTACCTTTTGGAGCCGAGATCATCGGGCCAAAGGTATAGGTGTAGAGGTTCGATCCGGACTTGTAAACGCCACTGAAGTCTCCGGTCACCCCCACATTCTTCCAGACGTACATGTTGGCTGCAGTGTTCCAGCCGTTCGCATGCCATCCACCGTCGGTACTGGTGAACTGATAGCCGCCGTAGATTTCAGGCAGTGGCTTCTCGCCGCCAAAGGCGCACATCGAAGCCAAGCACAGCAGTACGGCAACGCCGATAAGTTTTCGCATCATTCTCCCCTTTTCAATGATCTGAAAATTGCACCCGTTTCCGTCTTCATGTCGGCGTAGTCGTAAAGCCGGGGTCAGCACATCTCGCGAGCCAATCCCGAAGATACGGATTTGTAAACAGGTGCTAGGGAGATGTTCGTTGGTTTCTGAAATCCCAGCAAGTCACAGAAGCGCGTTGAAAGCTACAGCCTTTGGTAACGAAGATCTCAGGCAACCAGCGCATAATCATAGGGTTATATGGGATGGGATCGTGCCTAGACTTGCAGGGCAAGGTCGGAAGGGCTTAAAATAAATCTGTACTAAAATGGTCCTATATATTAAGTACTGAACTAGTACTATTTAGATTTTGACAATGATTCGACTGGGAAAATTAACCGACTACGGGCTGCTGCTGATGGCGGAGATCGCACGCGCGCCAGGCAAGCTGCATACCGCGCGAGATCTGTCTGCGACCTGCAAGCTGCCGCTGCCGACCGTCAGCAAGGTGCTTAAGACCCTTTTGCAAAGCAAGCTGCTCGTGTCCCATCGTGGCACGCGAGGCGGATACAACCTAGTCCGCGAGCCTCAGGCAATTGCCATTACGGAAGTTATTTCCGCGCTCGAAGGTCCGCTGGCGCTGACCGAATGCAGCATGGACGTTTCCGCCTGCGATTTGGAGCCGTCCTGCCCAATGAAAGACAACCAAAGAATTATCAATCAAGTCATTCACGGAGCCTTGGCTAAGGTGATGCTTGCCGACCTGATACGTCCGTTGCAGGTCACTGCCATTCGTGATTCAAGCGGGCTTGTCACCATCACGGCCCTCGCCCCCGGGAGCATGCAATGACCACGAATACTGACACCATTCGCAATCTAGCCCAGCAGGATTACAAATGGGGATTCGTCACTGAAATCGAGGAAGAGCGAATTCCGAAGGGGCTGAATGAAGACGTCATTCGTCTGATTTCGGCGAAGAAGAATGAGCCCGAGTTCATGCGGGAGTGGCGCCTGAAGGCGTATCGGCACTGGGCATCGCTCGAGCGGGCGGACGCCGAGCCGAAGTGGGCCAACATAAAATACGGCCCCATCAACTACCAGGATATTTCCTACTATTCTGCCCCCAAGCAGAAAAAGCAGCTGAACAGCCTCGACGAGCTCGACCCGGAAATTCTACGGACGTACGAAAAGCTGGGCATTCCGCTCGCCGAGCAGAAGATGCTCGCCGGCGTTGCGGTGGACGCGGTGTTCGACAGCGTGTCGGTAGCAACGACGTTCAAGGGCAAGCTGGCTGAAGCGGGGGTGATTTTCTGTTCCTTCTCTGAGGCGGTCGAGAAGCATCCGGAACTGGTGAAGAAGTATCTGGGATCGGTAGTTCCAGTTACGGATAACTTTTTTGCCGCGCTCAACTCCGCGGTATTTTCCGATGGCTCCTTTGTGTATGTGCCGAAGGGGGTCCGTTGTCCGATGGAGCTTTCAACTTACTTCCGGATCAATGCGGCCGAAACTGGGCAGTTTGAGCGCACGCTGATCATCGCCGACGAAGGGGCATACGTCAGCTATCTGGAAGGCTGCACGGCGCCGATTCGCGATGAGAACCAGCTACACGCGGCGGTGGTGGAGTTGATTGCGCTAGACAATGCGCAGATCAAGTATTCAACCGTGCAGAACTGGTATCCGGGCGATAAACAGGGGCGCGGCGGAATCTATAACTTCGTCACCAAGCGCGGCGCCTGTCGCGGTGTGAACTCGAAGATCTCCTGGACGCAGGTCGAAACCGGGTCGGCCATCACCTGGAAGTATCCCAGCTGCATTCTGCAGGGCGAGGGCTCCGTCGGCGAGTTCTATTCGGTGGCGCTGACCAACAATTATCAGCAGGCCGATACCGGGACAAAGATGATCCACATCGGGAAGAACACCAGCAGCACGGTTGTTTCGAAGGGCATTTCGGCCGGCCACGGTCAGAACACTTACCGCGGGCAGGTCAAAATCCTCAAGGGTGCGCAGGGCGCGAGGAACTATACGCAGTGCGACTCGCTGTTGATCGGCGACAAGTGCGGCGCGCACACTTTTCCCTACATCGAAGTGAAGAACTCGAGCGCCAGGATGGAGCACGAAGCCTCGACCTCCAAGATTGGCGAGGATCAGCTGTTCTACCTGCAACAGCGCGGGCTGAAGGCGGAAGACGCCGTGTCGATGATCGTAAACGGCTTCTGCAAGCAGGTTTTCCGAGAGCTGCCGATGGAATTCGCAGTGGAGGCGCAGAAGCTGCTGAGCGTCAGCTTAGAAGGAAGTGTGGGTTAACCGCCTCGTAATCGTCACGGCGCGCCAGATCGCGTTCGGCGACCACGAGGAATCCCAGGTAGGAAAAAACAAAAATGAGTTTTCTAGAAATCAAGAACCTCCACGTGAGCGTGGATGGGCATGAAATTCTCAAAGGCATCGATCTCACCATCAATCCAGGCGAAGTGCACTCCATCATGGGACCGAACGGTTCCGGGAAGAGCACGTTGGCGCAGGTGCTGGCGCGACGCGATGCCTACCACGTCACCGAAGGTTCGGTGACCTTGATGGGCAAAGACCTTCTCGAAATGAAACCCGAAGAAGCGGCGTGCGAGGGCATTTTTCTGGCCTTCCAATATCCGGTCGAGATACCGGGCATCAGCAATGCCTACTTCTTGCGCTCCGCGCTGAATGCGCAGCGCAAGTTCCGCGGCGAAGAAGAGATGGATGCGATGGATTTCCTCCCATTTTTCCGCGAGAAGCTGAAGCTGCTCGAAATGGACGAGAAGCTGATGAATCGCTCGCTCAACGAGGGATTCTCGGGTGGCGAGAAGAAGCGCAACGAAGTTCTGCAGATGTCGATCCTGCAGCCCAGGATGGCGGTGCTCGACGAAACCGATTCAGGTTTGGACATCGATGCCTTGCGAATTGTCGCTAACGGGGTGAATGGGTTGCGTAGCCCGGAGCGTAGCTTTCTGGTCGTGACTCACTATCAACGCCTGCTGAACTACATCAAACCCGACTTTGTTCATGTGCTGGTGGACGGACGTATTCTGCGCTCCGGTGGGCCGGAACTGGCCCTCGAGCTCGAAGATAAGGGCTACGGGTGGATTGAGCAGGAAGCAGCGGCAGTGTGACGTTTCCGGACTCTTCGAGAGGCAACGACGACCAGCACCCTGGTGGCGGTGCTGCTAGCAGAAAAGAGATTGAGGAATGGTAACGACTTCAACCCAGGATTTGGGGACTCATCTTCAGAACTTTACAGACTTTCAGCGGCGGGCTGCGGGACGGAACCTGCCATGGCTGCGAAAGCTCCGTGAAGATGCGTTCGAGCGTTTTGCCAACGTTGGGTTCCCCACCCGGCATGATGAAGACTGGCGCTTCACCAACGTCGCGCCCATCGCGCGCACCGAATTCCGGCTGCCGGCGAAGGCCTTGGTGCAGTTACCGCCGGCGGAATTGACGTCCTGGAACATCCAAGGCTCGGCGGCACGGCTGGTGTTTGTGAATGGCCGTTACGCGCCGGAGTTGTCGAGGGCCGATGCGCTTCCCAAGGGTGTGACCGTCACTTCGCTGCGCGAACAGATCGAGGGTCACTCGGATCAGCTTTCAACCCAGCTGGGGCATTACGCGAGTACCGAGCGCGACGCTTTCGTTGCTCTCAACACGGCGTTTCTCGAAGACGGTGCCTATGTTCATGTGAAACGAGGCGTAGTGGTGGAAGCCCCCATTCATCTGCTGTTCGTTTCGGCCTTCGAACACTCACCCTGGATGACCCATCCGCGGAATCTTCTTCTGTTTGAAGACCAAAGCCAGGCAACGATCGTCGAGGAATATACCTCGCTGGGCGGCGGCGTGATGCTCTCGAACAGCGTCACCGAACTGGTTGCGGGAAACGATGCTCACGTTTCGCACTACATGATTGAACGCGAGCATCAAGAAGCCTTCAATGTTTCCACGCTGCGCATTCAGCAGGGAAGAACAGCCAACGTCTCATCTCATTCCTTCCTTCTCGGGGGCGGATTGGTGCGGAATAACGTCCATCCCGTGCTAGCGGGGGAAGGCGGCGAGTGTCTGATCAATGGCTTGTTTGTCGGAAGCGGCAAGCAGCATCTCGACAACTACATGCATGTGGAGCATGCCAGCCCGCACTGCTCGAGCCGTCAGTTCTACAACGGAATCCTCGATGACAACGCACACGGGGTATTTCATGGGCGAATTGTCGTCCACAAGGACGCGCAGAAGACCGACGCCAAGCAGACCAACCGCAACCTCCTGCTTTCCGATGACGCGCAGATCGACACCAAGCCGCAACTGGAGATTTACGCCGACGATGTCAAGTGCACCCACGGCGCGACTATCGGTCAGCTGGATGAGAATGCGTTGTTCTACTTGCGCTCGCGAGGCATGACGGAAGTTGAGGCGCGGCAGCTTCTACTGCTCGCCTTTGCTAGCGAGTGCGTGGAGCGCATGCGGCCGGGGGCAGCCCAGATCTACGTGGAAGAGTTAATCCATGCGCATTTGCTGCCTCTCCGCGAAAATTCGAGACGGGCAGGCGTGGGCACAGGGGGGAGAAATGTGGAGGAAGTTGGATGACGACACTAGCAAATTTCTCCGTGAACCCTGCGGGTGCTCCTTTGCCGCAAGTTCCGCCTTATGACGTAGAGCGCGTCCGCGCCGACTTTCCGATCCTTCATCAGAAGGTGCACGGACATCCTCTCGTATACCTCGATAACGCCGCTACTACCCAGAAGCCGCGACAGGTTATCGCAGCGATTACGCGCTACTACGAGCACGACAACGCAAACATTCATCGCGGCGTGCACACACTCTCGCAGAGGGCAACAGAGGAATACGAGCTGGCGCGCAAGACCGCCCAGCAGTTTATCGGCGCAGAGGACTGCCGCGAGATCATATTCGTTCGCAGCACGACCGAAGCGATCAATCTGGTGGCTCAAACCTACGCCCGCCAGAACCTAAAGCCGGGAGACGAGGTGCTCATCACCGCCATGGAGCACCACTCGGACATCGTCCCCTGGCAGATGATCTGCGAGGAAAAGCAAGGGAAGCTCCGGGTCGCGCCCATTAACGAAGCCGGGGAGGTTTCCCTCACGGACTTCGAACGGCTGCTCACCGCACGCACGAAACTGGTTGCCGTTGCCCATCTTTCCAATGCGCTCGGAACGATCAATCCCATTCAGCAGATTGTCGAACTGGCGCATTCGAAGAACATTCGAGTGATGGTGGATGGAGCGCAGGCCGCGCCCAGACTGCCAGTGAACGTCCGCGAATTGGACTGCGACTTCTACGCTTTCTCGGGCCACAAGATTTATGGTCCCACCGGCATCGGCGTGCTTTATGGCAAGCTCGCTCTGCTCGAAGCCATGCCCCCTTATCAAGGCGGTGGAGACATGATCAGCTCAGTGTCGTTTGAGCGCACGGTCTACAACAAAGTTCCGCACAAGTTCGAAGCGGGAACGCCGGATATTTCTGGACCGATTGGTCTCAAAGCGGCTTTGGAGTACGTGAGCCGGCTGGGCATCGAGAACATCGAGCAGCACGAAAACCAAGTGCTGGAGTATGCCACGAATCGCATTTCCGCCCTGTCGGGGGTCCGGTTGATCGGGACGGCGAAACAGAAAGCCGGCGTACTGTCGTTCGTGATGGAAGGCGTACATCCGCACGATATCGGCACGATTCTCGATCAGGAAGGGATCGCCATCCGAACCGGACATCACTGCGCACAACCGGTGATGGAGCGATACGGGATTCCAGCCACCGCCCGCGCTTCTTTGGGACTGTACAACACAAAAGAAGAGATCGACGCCCTGGTCCGCGGCATCAAGAAAGTGCAGGAGGTGTTCGGCTGATGGCCGATTTGCGCGATCTGTATCAGGAAGTGATTCTCGAGCACAGCAAGGTGCCGCGAAATTATCGAGGGATGGTGGAAGCGGATCTCAAGGCCGAGGGATACAATCCGCTGTGCGGAGACCGTTTTACCGTGTACCTGCACATGGATGGCGACTCGATCCGCGATATCAGCTTTCAGGGTTCGGGTTGTGCGATTTCGAAAGCTTCGGCGTCGATGATGACGCAGAGTTTGAAAGGAAAGACTCGGGCCGACGCCGAGAAGCTGTTCAAGAATTTCCACGATCTAGTGACCGGGCAAGGACATCCCGCAGAAGGCGAGTTGGGGAAGTTGGCCGTATTCTCCGGCGTCTCTGAGTTTCCCGCGCGAGTAAAGTGCGCAACCCTTGCTTGGCATACCCTGCAAGCGGCGCTAGAAAACCAGCAGGACGCGGTGTCGACCGAGTAGCGGGAATACCCGGGAATCTTCCCGGCGGTCGAATGATATTTGGAACGTGGGGCGGCGGGCCCCTCGCCCGCCGAGGTGCTATATGCCTATTGATCTAATCCCTCTCAAACGCGATACCGAAGCCATTGAGATTCCAGCGGGTGTGAGACGTGTTCTGCCTGCTGGAACTACGGTACGAATCTCGCAATTCCTGGGAAATGCCTACACGGTGGTCACCGATTTAGGCTACCTTTGCCGAGTTGACGCCCGCGATGCGGACGCCTTGGGTATGACTCCTGCCGAGCAGCCGGAGCAGGCGCCGGGTACGTTTAGCGAACAGATGGTGTGGGATCAGCTGAAAACCGTGTTCGATCCGGAGATACCAGTTAATATCGTGGACCTCGGTCTTATTTACTGCTGCGACATTGCGGACGTGGACCAGGGGAAGAAGATCGATATCAAGATGTCGATGACTGCCCCAGGCTGCGGTATGGGTAACGTGCTGAAAGCCGATGTCGAGGGCAAGATTTCTCGTCTTCCCGATGTGAAGCAAGTGAATGTCGAAGTCGTGTTCGATCCCCCATGGGGCCCGGCCCGCATGTCAGAAGCAGCCAAACTCCAGCTGGGCTTCGACCTGGATTACGGAACCTAATGCCCCCAGATCGTTTACCGCAGAGGCTGAAGCGGCGCTTACGACCGCCTGAAGGCCGGTGGCGCCTATCGGTTGTGCCCCTGACCGCCGTCATCGACCACTGTCAACGGATAACGGGCTGACAAGCGCGGCAGGCAGTTCGCCTGGAGGCCGATCGACGTCCTTAGCTCGCCCGATGGGCGCGAACGGTCGCGGCGACCGAGAGGATCTGCTTTTCAATGGAGTGCTTCAGGTCTTTCGGCAACACGTCCGCGTGCTCAAGGGTTTTCCAGGATTCGGCTGTGCGCTCGGCGGTTTCGACCGCGATCTTCCAGAGCGGGCTTGCGGGTATGCGTGCTGCATCGGCAAAACGGCGCATCTGGTCGGGCGTGACTTCCGAAAGGCTGCGGCTGTTGCCGAAACTCAAGCCCAGTCGGTCGCCCGGAAGATAAGGGAGGGTGGCGACAAAGTCATAGGCCGGTGAGAGCGCGGGCTTACGCTGGTCCGGATAGAGAACGGACCAGTTCTTGAGGTGCATGTCGGCATTGCCGATCACGACGGTAAAGACAAGCCGCCTTACGAATTCGATCACGGCTTTCTCGCCGATTTCCGCCCACAGCACGGCAGCGATGTTCGCGTAGCTATGAAACTTGTACTTGTTGTTTGGGAATTCGCCAAATACTTGCGCGAAATCCTCCATGTGGACGGCTCTGCCATCAGGCAGGCGATCGAACCGTTTCACGGCGAGGGCCCTGCCTTCCACCGTATGGGCTTGTTCGGGCAGACGGTTGATGCTGGCCACTTCGATGAGCTTGTTTTCCGGGACGGAAATGCCGATGCGCCTGGCGAGTTCAAGCATGGCGAATTCGTTCTCGGGCAGGGCCTTGAAACGTGCGGAAGGGAGTTTGACGATCCACGATCCCCCCAGACCGCCGGCGGGGATGGTTAGACCGCCCGAGGCTTCGATGATGGCGGAGAATTTCAACTGTACGCCGGCGAGAGAAAAACGCAGCGGCTCTTCGCCGCCATTGCCGTCGTCGTGAGCATCATCCTCACCGGCGTCGTGAGGCGCGGATCGTTCGTCACCTCCGAGGGGCTCGACAACGAGCGCGCCCGGCAGGTCGGCGCCGAGGACGGCGAGGAGGAAGAATTCGCGATCAGGATTTACGTCCCCGCGCTTGGCAAGATAGTCGCGCAGGTGCCCTTCAGGCAGAAGGTTGGAGAAGAAAACGGGAACCCGGCGTTCGACCGGCCGGAAGTTCGTCATGAGTCCCCCGGTGCTGCCCTTGAACGAGAGGCTGAGGGTGGGGCGCTGAGGATCGTCGATATAGTTCTGCTCGAACGCGAAAAGCTGCCGATCGCCTGCAAGGCGGATTATGACGCCGATCTGTTGTCCGTACAGGCGCACCGAAAGCGCGTTGAGCTTCTTCGGGTCAAACCTCATCACGCGGCTCCTCAAAGCTGTCTTCGTCGCGGTCAGTCCCGTAGAGGGGCCGTTCTTCTCCTCCACCCGGCTGGTCCTTGAGATGGTCGCGAGTGAGCGACTGCACGACGGGCACCAGTGCGCGGGGGACCATCATAAGGTCGCGATCGAGCATGCGGACGATTTCAAGAAGTGTGTCGTAGCGTGGCACGATCTTGCCCGACTCAATTCCGGAGATATGCCTCTGGCCGACGCCCAGGCGGCTTGCCAGATCCCTCTGGCTCCATTCTCGTTTTTTGCGCGCCTGTATCAGGGCGTGACGTAGCTCGGCGGGTAACGCCTTCTGTCGCAGAGGTGGGATACCTTTTTGTGCATCTTGTTTCATAATTGATACAATATAATACATCACAAAGAGAATAAAGCGATACCTTAAGCTGTGTCATAGCAAAGATAATGATTCAATATAAGGTGTCAAACAAGGGACGAAAGATGAAGATCCCCGAATTTGATTCGTTGACCGAGATGGCAGGGGCCAACCCCGAAAAAAAGAAACAGAAGATGTTATCCAGACGATAGAGGTGGGTTCACGATAGTTGCAGCGTCTATGAGGTCGCCTCTAATTTACGCACTCTGCTGAGCTTTCGTCTTGGGGAAGGCATCCGCCTCGGGGACGCGTTCTGCTTGCAGCAGATGACGGCGTCCATGCGCTGCCAGTATGAGGAAGCCAGTTGCGACCGTGAAGCGAAGCACCGGTACGAATGGATTCTTGAATCGTGTTCGGTTGAGATCGAGTTGTTCGGTCGCCGACAGCAGCTCTTGGGCCTCTCGGTGTCCACGGCGAAGCTCGTCGAATGCTTTCTCGGGATCAACCTGCAGTGGTCGAATTTTTCGAGGAGCTTTGAACTTCACGGTAACCTGCGGGCCAATTCGCCGGAGGAAGGCGGCAGAGAACCAACCTCCCGGAGCGAAAAGATAGTTCTCCTCACGAGCGGACGGTCCGCCCTTAAGGATCGCCTGCCGCATGGGTGCGAGATATTGCGAGATTCCCCGGGCGACGTGCTCGATGCATTCAGCGATACACCAGGACCCAGCTCCGGGACGCCACAATAATTGTTCACGCGAGCAGCGGTTGTACAGGGCGGAGAAGAGTTGGTCGAGATCGGCCAGCTCGGCCGAGAGTTGGGCGCGGGTTCGGGTGAGTGACTGCGTTTCCGAGTTTTTCATCGAATGCTATCCGTGCGGGGGCCAACCCGGTTGTGAACCGACTGGTGCCTCGCCAGTCCGTTGTTCTTTTAAAGCCTGCAGATCAGCAACTCGCGCTCGTACACCATTTCCGGTGGCAAGTGAGCATGCAGAAGGATGAAGAGCTCTTCATGGTCGATCACCTCTCTCTTCCACGCAGCCCGATCCACGTTCTGCAGTTCCTCGAATTTTTCCTTCGGGAAGTCTAACCCCGACCAATCCATATCTTTGTAGAACGGAGTCCAGCCAATGGGCGTTTCCTTTCCGCGTGTACGGCCCTGTACGCGATCCACAACCCATTTCAGGATGCGGAAGTTGTCACGAAAGCCGGGCCACAGGAACTTGCCTTGGGCGTCCTTGCGGAACCAGTTCACGTGGAAAATCCGTGGAGTTACGGTGAGCGAGCGCTGCATCTTGATCCAATGCCGGAAATAGTCCCCCATGTGATAGCCGCAAAAGGGAAGCATCGCCATGGGATCGCGGCGTACTTTACCAACCTCTCCCGCTGCCGCGGCAGTCGTTTCTGACCCCATGGTGGCCCCAG
>Ga0157378_10000327_pt1 | contig 46857 bp, 39 predicted proteins | sample M65metaG_FD_115309 | JGI IMG/M metagenome (GOLD analysis project Ga0157378, IMG submission 115309) | Miscanthus rhizosphere microbial communities from Kellogg Biological Station, Michigan, USA - M6-5 metaG | ecosystem: Host-associated > Plants > Roots > Rhizosphere > Soil | place: USA: Michigan... | reverse complement strand
TTGACGAGGATGTGGGGCTCTCGGTTGCTGTACGGACGGACAACGACGGTTTCAGGCCGGTTTATTCGTTCTCGGACTTCGGGAAGCCGCCCGTGTACTTGAAAGGGAGGCGCTTGGTCAGGACGGCGATCGGCAGCTCGGCGCGTGCCCGGGCCACGAGCTCAGCCATGCGCTCCCGAATGGCGTCGTCTTTCAGCCGCTCGCGGATGACTGGCGACGCGGTCGCCAGGTCGATGACGCCGGGCGGCCGGCGGTCCTGGACCTTGAAAATGTGGAAGCTGGCGTCGGTTCGGATGACGCCGCTGACGCTGCCAGGCTTGAGGGCGAAGATCTCGTCTTCGAACATCTTCGGGAGCTCGCCGCGGCTGACGTAGCCGATCTCGCCGCCCTTTTTCGCATTCGGCGCGAGGGAGTACTGGCTCGACAGCTCCTCGAACGACGCGCCGGCACGCAGCTTCTGGGCGATCTCGTTGGCGACGCTCTCGTCGTGAACCAGGATCTGTTTGACGTGCAGCTCCTCGCCGCTCTTGAATTCGGTGGGGTGCTGCTCGTAGTAAGCGCGGATGTCGGCGTCGGCGGGCATGGCGATGTTCTCGGAGAGGTCGCCGATCAGCTTCTGGCGCCGCATCTCGTCGCGCTTTTCGATGACGGTAACGCCGGCATCGGTGCGCACGGAGGAGGCGATTTTCTCCGCCGGGATCTCGACGCCGTGAGTGGCCGCGTACTCGGAGAGGATGACCTCCTCGAGGTACTGGTCGATCATGGCGCTGGCCACCTCGGGACCCATCTGGGCGAGCTCGGTGCCGGTGTTGCGGTCGAGGTAGCGCTTGAAATCGGCGAGGGTGACCATCCGCTCGCCAACGCGGGCGATCACGTCGGGGGGAACCGACGGCTTGCGATGGCAGGCGGCGACCAGGAGGACCGCGATTGTGAGGACGACGAGGCGGCGCACGGGGCGGGCGAAGTGTAGCCGATTCGCGTTTGCTCCGCGACCGGGCAACGAGGAAAATGGCCGCTTCCGGAGGTAATTGCCATCATGAAAAAAATCGCCCTCGTTTGTGCCCTTCTGGCGTTCTCGCTTCCGATTCATGCACGCAATCTTTCGCGACTGGCGCGGATGACGGTCACCAATCCCGCCTCGCTCACCATCAGCCCTGCCGAACCCGGTCTGCCGGAGCGCCTGCTCGGGCAGCTGAAGGCGCGCCGCGCGGCGGCGCGCAGCGGCGTTCACGCCTCGGCCGTTACCGATTCCGTCTCCGCGCGAGCGCTGGTCATCCCGGCGGCCGGCAGCCTCGCCGGCGGCGGCGGGACGTTCTTTCGCTCCGACGTCACCCTCGTCAACTATCGCCCCACGGCGCAGCAGGTCATGGCCGGACTCTGGGCCTCGGGAACGACGAACAATTTCGATGTCGCGAATTACAAAATCATCACGCTGCAGCCGAATTCGTTCGTGACGGTCCAGGACTTCATCGTGAACGCTCTCGGCAAGTCGAACGTTCTGGGATCGATCGTTGTCGTTCCTTACACCGGAACCGACATCGATCCATTCGGCGCCATCGATGGTTTCTCGCGCATCTACACCAAGCAGCCCGGCTCCAACGGAACGGTGTCGCAGCCGTTCGATGCCGTCGATCCGGACACGTTCTCCTCGCCGCTCATCGACGAAGCGATTTCCCTCGGGCTTCGGCAGGACGCCGACTTCCGCACGAACTTCGGCATCGTCAATGTCGATGACAAGGATCGGATTTTCAAAGTCACCTTCATCGGCGAGAAGATGACCACGACGACGACCCTCACCGTGAAGGCCTTCGGAATGATCCAGCAGGGCATCCCCGCGGGCGACTACGGCGCGTTGCAGATCGTTTTTCAGGTCACCAACGCCGGCAGCGATTTCGTGACCTGGGTCGGCTATGCCAGCAGCACCGACAACATCACCGGCGACGGCTGGGTCTCGCTGGCCTCGGCCGATCTGACTCCGGACGAACTGGATCTCATCGGGTATTGACACTGCGGCTTGCGCCGCGTTGTCTGCGCCTGCTCCGCGGCGCGTTATCGGTTGTCCACGCGCGAATGCGCAGACAACGCACGGCGGAGCTCGTGTAGACAACGCGCGGTAGCGCAGCCGCTATGCTGCCAGCGATCGCAAGGTCCCCTCGATCGCATCGATCACTTCCGGCCCCTGCACCTTCAGCGGGAACGTCAGCACGCCATTCGGTGAGAACTTCACGTGCGGGTCCTGTTGGATCAGCATCAGCAACTTGTTCGGATCGACCTTGGCCGTCGCCGTCAGTTTGACCACGGCGCGGGCACCTTCGCGCACGATCGAGACCACCCCCATCTGCTGCGCGAAGCGCTTCACCTGCACGAAGCGGATCAGGTTCTCCACGTTCTGCGGCAATGCGCCGAAACGGTCGCGGAGCTCGTTGCGGATCTCGTCGAGCCGATCATCTGTGGATGCCGAGGCCACCTTCTTGTAGAAGGTCATGCGCAGGTTCTCATCGCTGATGTAATTCTTGGGGATGTAGATGTCGACGCCGAGGTTCATCGAGGTCTCGACTTCCTTCTCGATGCGCTCGCCCTTCATCTCGCGGATGGTCTCCTCCAGCAGCTTCGTGTACATCTCGAAGCCGACGGCGGCGATCTGTCCGGATTGTTCGCCGCCGAGAATGTTGCCGGCGCCGCGGATCTCCAGATCCTTGGCCGCGATGCGGAAGCCCGCGCCGAGGTCGGAGAACTCCTGGATCGCCGCAAGTCGCTTGCGGGCGTCCGAGGTCAGGATCTTGTCGCTCGGCACCAGCAGATAGCAGAATGCCAGCCGGTCGCTGCGGCCGACGCGCCCGCGGAGCTGATAGAGCTGCGACAGCCCGAAGCGCTCGGCGTGATTGATCAGAATCGTGTTGCAGGCCGGGATGTCGATGCCGTTCTCGATGATCGTCGTCGCCAGCAGCACGTCGTACTCGCGCTGGATGAACGCCAGCATGGCCCGCTCCAGCTCGCGCTCCTCCATCTGCCCGTGGCCGACGATGACCTTGAGCCCAGGGACGAGCTTCTCCAGGTACTCCTTCATCGAGTAGATCGACTCCACGCGGTTGTGGACGAAGAAAATCTGCCCGCCGCGTCCGACTTCGAACTCGATGGCCTCGCGGATGAAGTCGTCCGTGAACGGCACCACCGCGGTCTGGATGGCCAGCCGGTCCTTCGGCGGCGTCTCGATCACGGAGATATCGCGGATGCCCACCAGCGACATGTGCAGCGTGCGCGGAATCGGCGTGGCTGACATCGAGAGGACGTCGATCGCTTTCTTGAGCTGCTTGAGTTTTTCCTTCTGCCCGACGCCGAAACGCTGCTCTTCGTCGATGACCAGCAGGCCGACATCCTTGAGCTTGATGTCCTTCGAAAGGACGCGATGCGTACCGATGATGACGTCGATCTCGCCGCTTTCCAGCTTGGCCAGAATGGCCTTCTGCTCCTTGGCCGAGTAGTAGCGCGACATCAGCTCGATGGTGACAGGGAAGGATGCGAATCTTCGGAGAAACGTCCGGTAGTGCTGGTAGGCGAGCACGGTCGTCGGCGCGAGGACGACCACCTGCTTCCCATCCATCACCGATTTGAACGCCGCCCGCATGGCTACCTCGGTCTTCCCATATCCGACGTCGCCGCACAGCAGCCGGTCCATCGGCTTGCGCGATTCCATGTCCGACTTGACGTCGTCGATGGCCGATTCCTGGTCCTCGGTCTCCTCGAATTCGAAGGCATCTTCGAACTCGAACTGCCACGGCGAGTCCTTCGAGAAGGCGTGCCCCTGCACCATCTGCCGCGTGGCGTAGAGCTTCAGCAACTCGTCGGCCATGTCGCGCATGGCCTTCTTCACCGAGGCTTTCGTGCGCGCCCAGGCGGTGCCGCCGAGCTTGTCCAGCTTCGGCTGCGTGTCCGCGCCGCCGGAGAACTTTTGAATGAGATTCAAATTCTCCATCGGCATCAGCAACTTGCCGCCGCCGGAGTATTCGATCTCCATCACTTCGCGTTCCGTCGGCCCGAACGGAATGCGCTGCAGCCCTTGAAACCGCCCCACGCCGTGATCGACATGGACGATGTAGTCGCCCACCTTGAGGTCGCGCAGGTCCGTGACGAAGGCCTCGGAGGCGCGCTTCTTCCCGCCGACGCGCGTGGATGTCGGCGGCTCGAAGAGGTCCCACTCGGAGTAAACCGTGAGGTTCAACTCCTCGAAGTCGAATCCCCGAGGCAACGCGCCGGAAGCGATGACGATCTCGGCCTCGAGCGCGTCGCTCTCGGCGACGAACGGGACATCGAACTCTTTCAACAGCCGCTCAACCTTCTCCCGCCCGCCCTTCGTCGCCGCGAAGAACAGCTGCCGGCGCCCCTTCTCATGCCCATGCTTCACATCGGTGGTGAACTCCGGCAGCCGGTTGGTGTAGCGATCGACCTGCGGCGCGTGCAGGCGCAACTCTTCGCCCGCAACCGCCCCGCCCGCTTGCGCAGGCCGCCCGACATGAACCTCGGAAAACGCCAGCCGCGCCTCGCCGAGGAATCGCAAGACCTCGGAACCCTCGGTGGTCAGCTTGTGCGGCGGATACACCGCCCGCCCCTTCTCCGCCGCCGCGTCGTACTCCATCCGCAGCACCGACTCGAACTTGGCCACGTTGGTGGTGATCTGGTCCGGCTCGATGAGCGCGAACATCCACTCGGCCGGATCGAGATACTCCAGAAACGACACCGTCTCCGCCGCCACCGGCACGTAATGCTCGATCCCCGGAAAGGTCCCGTTCTCATTCAGCCGGTCGATTTTGTCGGCCACGTCGCGCTTGAACAGCGGATCCATGAAGTCGAGCGACAGCCGCCGCCCCATCGCCGATCGCATCGCCTTCGTCACAGGGAAGTGCGTCATCGGCAGGATGCTCACCGGCCCCGATTCATCCTCGGAACGCTGTGTCTCCACGTCGAACCACCGCAACGAATCGATGGTGTCGCCGAACAGCTCCACGCGAACCGGCTTGGCAGTATTCGGCGGAAACAAATCAAGGATGCCGCCGCGAAAGGCGAACTCTCCAGCCTCGCCGACGAGATCCGTCCGCACAAACCCGTTCTCCACCAGCCTCTCCAGCAGGACGCGCATATCCAGCTCATCGCCCTCGGCCAACCTCACGACACGCGACGCAAACTCCTCCGGCCGCGGCAGCCGCGAAAACAACGCCCGCGCCGGCACGATCAGAATCTCGACGCTGCGATCGATCAGCATCCCCAGGGCTCTTATCTCGTTGCGGACAACCCCCAGCGACGGCGACAAATCCTGATACGGCGAGAGCGACGGGGAGGGATACGCCGATACGCACCTTGGCTCGCTGTGAAACAGCCTCAGCGACGCCTCGAAGTCATCGATCGCCGCATCGCCCGGGACGACGATGGCGATCCGCCGCTTCGCCGTCTCCTGCAGCGCAGCCAGGATCAACGCCCGCGCCTCAACCGCCGCGCCGGTGACGTCGATGCGGTCGTCCTCAATCCGCGAGCCGATCGCTCGGAACGCCTTCGTCCGCCCGAACTCCGCGCGGATCGTGGCTAGGAGCTTGTCGTTTCGCTCGATCATGCGCCGCGGATTCTATGCGCCTCTCACCACCTGTCATCCTGAGCCGCCAAAGGCGTGTAGCCGAAGGCGGAGCGCCGGAGGACGGTCGAAGGACCCCTTCCTGCTAACCGGGAAGGGCGGCGGCGCTTTCACACGGCAAGCACGCGGGGCCCTTCGACCGTCCTCCGGCACTCCGCCTGCGGCTACGTGCCTCCGGCGGCTCAGGATGACAGTGAGGTGGGCAGCGAATCCCACTCCGCGGAGAGATCCTTCCACTCCGGATTTTTCCTCGCGATCAGCGCGTCCTTTTTCTCGCGACGCCAGCCCTTCAACTGCTTTTCTCGCGCGATTGCCTGAACGATGCTTTCAGTCAGCTCGAAGTACACGAGCTGATCGCAGTTGTACTTCTTCGTGAATCCAGAAATCGCTTTGGTCTTGTGCTCCCACATCCGCCGCTCCAGCGAATTCGTGACGCCGATGTACAAGACGTTGTGCCAACGGTTGCTGACCATGTACACGTAGTACTGATGTTCTCTAGCCATGCCTCCGAGGATCCCTCGGAAGCAATCAAACGCGAACAAACTCCACCGCAATCACCGAGGAGTTTCCATTCCGAGGAGATCCCCATAGCACTTGTCCACCGTGAGTAGAGTGAAAAATCGTCATCGTGAAACAGTCGAGCGTTCCCGTGAAGAGGCTATCGCCTTTCTCGAAGAAGCGGGGGCGGGGGTTTTTGGAGCGCCTCTGATTGCGGTTATTCTTCCGCAATGACTGAAACCTATCCGGGCGGCCGCGTCGGCAAATCTGATCCTCGCTACGACACCCTCATCCGCGGATTCAACCTCCGATGGGTCGGCAAGCCGAAGTACATCGAGGTTTGTGGCGATGCGGAGCAGGTGAAACGCACCGTTCAGCAGGCGGTCGATGGCAATCTGCGCATCACCGTCCGCAGCGGCGGGCATTGCTACGAGAACTTCGCGGTCGGTAACGACGGCGGTGTCATCGTCGATATGGCGCCGATGAATCGCGTCTATTACGACGGCGAGCGCCAAGCGTACTGCATCGAGGCCGGGGCCACGCTCTGGAACGTCATCTGGAATCTCTACAAGGAGTACGGCAAGGCCATCCCGGGCGGCTCCTGTTACTCGGTTGGCGCCGGCGGACACATCACCGGCGGCGGGTATGGGCTGCTGTCGCGCAAACACGGGCTGATCGTCGACTGGCTCGACGCCGTCGAGATTGTCTGTGTCGATGCGAATCGCCGTGCGCATGTCGTCATCGCCGAACGCGACGGAAAGCACGCGGATCTGCTGTGGGCCAATCAAGGAGGCGGCGGCGGGAACTTCGGCATCGTCACCCGATTCTGGTTCAAGGAGCTGCCGAATGCGCCATCCGAGGCCCATCTCGTCAATCTGGCCTGGAACTGGAGCGACATCACGGAGAAACAGTTCCGGCTCCTGGTCGAGCTCTACGGAACATTCTTCCGCGAGCACAGTGGAGTCGATAGCCCGTACGACGGGCTGTTCGCGCTGCTCCATCTCACGCACAAGACCGCATCGCAGATCGTGCTCACCGCGCAGTACGTCGGCGATGAGCTTCGGCGGCTCGACGAGTTCGTGGCCTTCATGAGCCACGCGCAGTTACCCGACCCGGTGCCGCAGGTCTACGCCGTCGGACGTCATCACCTGCCGGCCCGCACCAACGAAATCCAGCGTCTGCCATGGCTCTACGCGACCCAGACGCTTGACGGCTCCGGCCCGAACCAGCGCGGGAAGTACAAATCCGCCTACATGCGCGAGCCGTTTCCCAAACACCAGATCGACACGATGTGGAAGTTCCTGAGCGACGATTTCGACAATCCCCAGGCCCTGCTCCAGGTCGACTCCTACGGCTGCCGCATCAACGCCGTCCCCTCGGATCGCACCGCCGTCCCGCAGCGGTCATCGATTCTCAAACTCCAATACCAAACCTACTGGACCACCGAGGCCGAGACCGAAAAGAACCTGCGTTGGATCAACGATTTCTATGTGGCCATGTACGGCGAGCGTGGTCCCCAACCCGATGGCACGATGGACGGCTGCTATGTGAACTATCCGGATATGGATCTGAAGGATTGGGAGCATCTCTACTATCTCGATAACTACCCGCGGTTACAGAAGGTGAAGGGGGAGTGGGATCCGCATGATGTGTTTCATCATGGACAGTCGGTTAGGGTGGGGTAGCGGTAGAGGATGTGGCGTCGACGCCGGGCTAGGCCGGCGCAACGAACAGACCTTGCGAGGCCGCGACGTCGCGAAGATTCTCATCAAAAGTGACGATCGTGGCGGCGCCCGACTCGAGCGCCGTAGCAAGGTGCAGGGCGTCAAGAGCGCGAATGGGCATTGGAGTCGACAACAGCAACTTCTCCGCGCGCCGATGAACGGGAGGCGTGAGCTCTACGTGACGACACGAGGTCGCCAGCTTTTGCGCTTCACGATGGAGGCGGCTGGCCTGCAGAGGCGTGAGAGTGCCCTCTCGGGTGCGTCTCCCGAGTGCGGATGCCATTTCGGTCAGAGCCAGATCGGACAGGATGACTCCCCTCGCGCCGAGGAGCGCCTTATTCAGCGAATCGCTCTCTGCCTCCTGGACGAATAGTTTGACCAGCGCGCTGGCGTCGAGATAGAGCGGCTCCACCCAGACAACGTCTTCTGATGGACTCACAGCCGGTCGGCCCGGTCGTCGATCACTGCTTGTGCAAGCGCAACGTCTCGACGTTTGATCAGACGGCGAATTCTCGACAGATCAGGAAAGCGTTGGTCGTCCTGGAGAGGGGCCAGGCGGGCCACCGCCCGCCCGTGCTCGGTGATCACAACTTCTCTCCCCTTCTTTACGTCATCGAGAAGAGCGGTCAGGTTCTGGCGCGCTTCGCGTACACCGGCTCGTCGCATGACGAGGATTATGTCACATGTAGCACTTAGGCGAGCCAGCGCGGAACTACTTCCGCGTCGCGTTCTCCGTCCCCATCACCGCCGCCCCGCCTTGCACGGCCCAGCGGCCGTCGAGGGAGCCGTCGGGGCGCTGGCGGTAGGCGGCGACGCCGAGCCAGGTGCGGTCGCCGCCGGTGTAGGAGACCGACAGCGTGTCGTTCACCACGATTCCGACGCCGGTGTATTGCGCCTTCGCAATCGACCAGCGCACGTCATAGACGTCGCCTCGGGGAGTGATCGTGAGCGTTCCCTTGTAGACGCCCACGCCCGGATTCGTGCCGTTGACGGAGTACGTTCCCGAAAAGCCCGTCTTTCCCTGCATCGACAGGCCGGAGAACAACAGAGCTACCGCGAAGAAAGCGATGACAACACGCCGCATGACTACCTCCTCGACTTTTCGGGCAGTTTACAACTTGCGCGGCATCCGAGGGTCAAGGACATCATGTTTCGCCCGCCATCGAAGTATCGCCGTCCGTTCATCGGTAGGATAGGCGGATGAAGAACGGCGAACATCACTACAACGCGCATCTGATCTGGGACGGCAATCGCGGCGATGGCACGGCCACCTACGCCGGCTACGGGCGGCAGTATCGCGTTCTCATCGACGGCAAGCCGGAGCTGCACGGCACGGCGGACGTCGCCTTTCGCGGCGAGGCGGACAAGTTCAATCCGGAAGATCTCTTTCTGGCCGCGATCTCGTCCTGCCACATGCTTTCGTATCTCGCGCTCTGTGCGAAGTACGGCATCAGCGTCGTGGCCTACGAAGATGCGGCGACCGGGACGATGAAAGAGGACGGGAAGGGCGGCGGGCGGTTCGAAGAAGTCGTGCTGCATCCGACGGTCACGATTGCCGACGCGGCGCAGATCGATCGCGCCACGAAGCTCCACGAGCGGGCGCACGAGACCTGCTTCATCGCCAATTCGTGTAGCGTCCCCATTCATCATCGCCCGACGGTGCGCGCATGAATGACGCGCCTGACCTTGCCGGACTGGCGACGTTGATCGGCGACCCGGCGCGGGCGCGGATGCTGACCGCGGTGATGAGCGGCAAAGCGCTGACGGCGACCGAACTGGCGCTCGAGGCGGGCGTGGCGGCGTCGACGGCGAGCACGCACCTGGCGAAGCTCACGGTCGGCCAGATCCTGGCGATCGAGAAGCAGGGGAGGCATCGCTACTTCCGGCTGTTTGATGCCGAGGTCGCGGAGATGCTGGAAGAGTTGATGGAGATCGCCTCGCGTCGTGGACCGCGGCGGCGCACCGGCCCTGCCGATCCCGCCCTGCGCGTGGCCCGCGTCTGCTACGACCATCTCGCCGGCGAGCGCGGCGTCTGGCTGTTCGATCAGCTGCGCGATCGAAAGCTGATCGATGATTGCGCTCTCGCTCCGAGCGCTGCCCCCTTCTTCACGCGCCTCGGCATCGACATCGCGTCGCTCTCGAAATCGCGCCGCCCTATCTGCCGTCCCTGCCTCGACTGGAGCGAGCGCCGCCACCACCTCGGCGGTGGGCTCGGCGCCGCCATCCTCGACCGCATCTTCGCCCTGCGCTGGGCGCGACGAGAGATGAATAGCCGGGCGGTTGTTTTCTCCGCCAACGGCGAGCGCTCGCTGCAGCGGTTGTTTGGCGCCGGCTGAATCACACCAAAGGCGGTAGTCTCCACATTTCGTAGAGGCACTGGCGGGACCACGCGCGCTTCGCCGAGGCTGGGCCTCGGCGGCGCGAAGAGTGGGCCGTGGAAATCCGGGATGCGTCTGGTGCGGTGCGAATCTGGCGATGGAGGCTGAACATGAACGAATACAGATTCACCGCCGAGGTTGCGCGTCACGCGGGTGCTGCCGAGGATCTTTGGCGCGAGGCGGCGATTTCGCTGCAGGAACGGGTTTATGGAGACGTTCGCGTGAAGGCGGATTGGGAACCGTTGATCTCCGAGGACGATGTGGTGCGTATCGATGTGTCGGTCATCGATGACGGACATCTAGCGCCGCGCGATGTCGCGTCGTTCGTCGAGCTTTTCTTCCATGACGCGTTTCTGCTGTTCAACATCGCCCGGCCGGCGTCGTTCAGTGCCGCGATCACGGTCAGTGGCGGGGAGTACCGGGCGAACGATCTCGCGTTCGATGCGTCGCCGTTCGCGGCGGGATTGAGCACGGCGGTGCCGCTCGCCGAGGTGGTGGCCTGGTATCGCGGCGGAACGGAGCAGATTGCGGCGACGCCGATGCAGAAGGTGCTCTTTCACCTGCTGCACATTGGATGCGACGCGCCGGACGAGTGGACGCTTCGAGCGCGTCTCGATGCCTGTCTGAAGGCACTCGGAATCGGCGAGCTGGACGTCGCCAGCGCCGCGGTCATTCATCCGATGCACGACGAAGCGCTCGACGAACGTCTCGATGACGGCGACGTGGAGTCGATCGATCGGGCCATGGTCCGTGTGCTGACCGCGGTTCAGGACGCGGTTCGCGCGTAGCGCGAACAAACGTAGGTCGGACTCTCCATTCCGACCTCTTTTGGATACCCCTCGTCACTTAGGATTTCGACCGCGGTCAAAGCGCCAGTGACGAGACGGTATTCACAAGAGGGTCGGACTGGAGAGTCCGACCTACGTGTCTTTCGCCGCCATCTCCGCGCGGAGACGTTCCTCCTGCTGCCGCAGTTCCGGCGTGAGCTCGGCGCCGAAGTCCTCGGCTTCGAAGATGGGGCGGATCTCGAGCTCGCCGCTTTCGCCCGAGGGGTTCGGGCAGCGTTTGGCCCAATCGATGGCCTCATCCATCGATTTCACCTTCCAGATCCAGAAGCCGGCGATCAGTTCGGACGTCGCCGAGAACGGGCCGTTGACGACGGAGCGCGACTTGCCGGAGAAGCGAACCCGCACGCCCTTCGAGCTTGGATGCAGCCCTTCGCCGGCCTGCATGACGCCGGCTTTCACCAGCTCCTCGTTGAACTGACCCATCTCGGTCAGCAGCTGCGTGGACGGCATAACGCCGGCTTCCGATTCCTTCGACGCTTTGACGATGACCATGACTCGCATGTCGTTCTCCCCCTCCTACGTGTTGTCCGCTTACTTCTCGACGAAGCGATAGCTGGCGTGGCTGTCGTAGTCGATGCCGTGCTTCTTCTTCAGTTTTTCGATGTATTTGAGCTGGCTCTTGGTGTGCGGACCGACGCCTTCGAGCGCATGGAGGAGCGTTTCCTCGAGGCAGCTGTTCACGGTCATGTGTTTGTGCTCGGCCAGATCGTGAAGCAGGGCGGCCAGACGCTTTTCCAATCGCACCGGCACGTCGACGCGCTCGATCTCGATCGGCTTTCCGGCGTTGAACAGATGGTGGCCGAATGCGAGCTCGTAGCCGTCCAGGTCGCGAACGCGATAGTCGCGGAGGCCGTAGTCGCGGTCGCCCGGCTCCTGCACGACTTCGACGCCGTTGGCGCGTTGAAACTCGCAGAGCTCGTCGGCATTGCCGATCACGAAGTAAACCGAATAGCTGTTGGGATTGGGCGTGCCGCGCTCGAGGAACATCTGCACATTGCCGATGTTGACCCCGGCGATCGACGCGGGATCGCCCCATGTGAAGGCCGTCCAGAAGCCGAGCTTCTTTGTGTAGAAATCGGCCGCGGCAGTGACGTCACTGACCACCAGCGCAGGGTGGATCTGCTCGCACTCGATGTCGGGAGGTGCTTGCATGTCTACGGCGCGAAATACCCTCGGATCGTCCTCGCCGTCAACTGAGGACTCTTCAGCATCACATGCACTTTGCGCCATTGATTGTGGCGGGTGAGGTCGGTGATCTGGTAGGTGATGGCGTATTGGGCGCGGAGATCCTTCTCGATCTCCGTGTAGCGCGCCTGGAGATTTTGTGCGGAGGCGGTGACCAGGAAACCGCCGGTCTCGCCGGCCAGGTATTGGAGGCGGTTCATATCCTGCGTCACGTCGTCGTTGACGCCGCTGTCGTAGGTGATCACGTAAATCGGGATGCCGGCTTCCTTCGTCAGGCGATCGATCTCATCGAACGATGCGATCGACGACGTGTCGCCGCCGTCGGTGAGGACGACGATGGCGCGGCGGTTTTTCTCGTTTTGCAGCTCGCGCTCGGCGCTGGCGACGGCGTCGTAGAGCGCCGTCCGCCCGCCGGGCTTGATCTCTTTGATCACTTTCTCTACCGCGGCACGGTCGGCGGTCAACTCGATCTCGCGGCGCGGTGAGGAGCGGACGGAGAAGACCGAGCATCGATCGCCGGGCTTGAGCGTTCGTTGGACGAAGTTGACCGCGGCGCGGCTGGCGTCGGGCATCTCGACGGTCATGCTGTTCGAGGCGTCGAGCAGCAGCACGATGGAGATCGGCTGATCGAACGCTTTGCCGATCTGCAGAATCCTCCCCTCGGTGCCGTTGTCGATCACCTTGAAGAGCGCCTGATCGACGTCATCGCGCGCGGTACCTTTGTTGTCGACCACGGAAACGAAAAGTGGAACGGTGCGGACTTCGATCGATTCGGCCTTGCCGCCGGCGGCGGACCAGAAATCGGCCGCCTCGTCGCCCGACTTCGTGCGCGCGGTGACCTGAACCGTCTGTTGGAGATAGTGCTCGGCAGGAACGGTCAGGCGATACGGCGGCGCGTCGGCGGTGACGACGGCTTTTCCATCGTCCCAGACCGAGACGCTGGTGACGGGATCTTCGTCGGGCGCGGTAACACGCGCTTCAAAGACGCGGTTGGCAACGTCGACCGGCTCGATTTTCACGCGCAGCGTCTGGCGGCCTTTGTTGATGGTGGTCTGCCACTGGACGCGTTTGCCATCGGCGCCGAAGGCGGTGATGACCATCTTCTGCTCGACGGGGAGAGGGCCGAAATCGACCGGAACGTGCCATGGCGAGCGCAGGCCTTCCACGATCTTCTGTCCATCGACGGTCACGGTGACGCGGGCGTCTTCGAAGTCGGGGGCGATGGTCAGGTCGACCGTGCCTTTGATGTCGCTGGCCGGTGCGCTGTCGCGGCCTACGATCAGCTGGATCGGAGCGGCGTCTGCCGAGGTCGCGATGAGTAAAGCGAGGGTGAGAGTTTCCAGCAGGAGGAGGGTGTTACGGCTTTGCAGGTGCCTCATAAATCCGCCGATACTCGAATCGGTTGCGGCTGACGGTTTTCACATAAAGCCGGGTTTCCGCGAACGGAATCGATTCAACAAACAGGTCCTCATCATCGACCGGCTGTTGAGCAATCCATTTGCCAACGGGCTCTTCCCCGGCATTGTAGGCCGCAATGGCCAGCATGGTATTGCCGTGTTCGGCGGCGAGTTTCTGCGCGAACTCGGCGACGCCAATGGCGATGTTCAATTTGGGATCGAACAGCTGCTCGCGCGTGGGCGCCGGCAAACCTGCCCGCGTGGCGATGCTCGCGGCCTCGGCGGGCATGATCTGCATGATGCCGATGGCGTCGGCGTTCGAGACAGTGGTCGGCTCGAAGCCGGTCTCCTGCCGGATGATCGAAGCGATCAAGTAGGGATCGATCTGGCGCTTCTCCGCTTCGGTCTTGATCGTCTCCCAATAGTTGAGCGGGAAGAGGATCTCCCAGAAACGATGCGGCACGCCGGTTCCGCCGTGGCGGACGAACTGCCGGAACTTACGCTGCAGGACGTTGTTCGCCGAGAAAGGCTCGCCGCCCTGCACGTAAAGATCGGCGAGCATGAACTGCATGCCGAGGTTGGTGGGGTAGGCGGCGGCGATCGACTTCATCTCGCGCGTGGCCTCGCGATAGAGACCCAGCCAGGCCAGCTCGCGGACCGAGGCGAGGCGCGGCTCGTTCGCGGCGGCGAGTTGGGCATCGACGTCGGGAAAGACATTCCCGTTGGCGACGTCGTTCGGCGCCAGCATCGGCTCGCCGATGATCGCGCGCGCACGGTAGCTGAAGTAACTGTACGGATAGTCCGCTTCGAGCTCGTGGAGCGCGGCGTCGCGTCCCTGAATGTTGCCGCGCCGCTCGTGGATCTTCGCGGACCAGAAGAGCGAGTTCGAAAGATAGTCTCCGTCCGGGTACTGCTTGGCGTAGCGGGCGAAGGTGTTGAGGGCATCGTCGTACCGGCCGGCGCGGAAGTAGGTCCAGCCGAGGGTCCAGATGTTCTCGCCCTCGTTGCCGGAGGCGCCGGCGGCGATCGCTTTTTCGAGATCGGCGATGGCCAGGTCGTACTTCACCTCGTCAGTGACGTAGTACTTCGCGCGGAGGATTTTGACTTCGGTGGCTTCACTGCTGGAGGGGAACTTTTTCTCGATCTCACTCAGTCCGGCCAGGAAGACTTTGGGCTGGTTGGCCCGCCAGGCGGCACGGGCGCGCGTGAGGATGAGCGACGGCTCGGCGAGCTTGACGTGCTCAGTCTCATCGAGCAGATCGCTGTAGCGGCGCGAATTGAAAAGGGCGCGCAGCCGCACCGCGCGATACTCGCTCGACTTCGCCGACTCTTTCGGGAATCGCGCGGCGATCCGTTCCAGCAGATCGAAGGCGCGGCCGTAGCGATCGTTGCGTCCGAGCTGCTGAGCGATGCGCAATTCGTCATCGAACGAGAGCGCGTTCAACGGCGACGGCGTTCCCTCGGCGACGTGATCGTAGGTGTCCTCGGTGAATCGCCCCTGCGTGAACTCCGTGAGGAGCCGCATGCGCAACGGCGTGGCCAGATCCATCCGACCCGCCCTCGCCAGCGATTTCGCCAGCCAGACGAAATCCTCCTCGGTGAGCGCATCGATGGGGATGCCGTTCGCGGCCTTGAACGCGGTGTCGGTGTTCGCGCCATCGCCCGCGGCCGCGTAGAGCGCGGGAAGGCGAAGCCGGGCGATGGTGGCCGCGGAGTTGTTGGGCGTGTCCTGAATGATGCGAACCGCGGTGGCGATGGCGTCCGGCCACTTGCCGGCGGCGATATCGATATCGAGCACGCGCAGCCGAAGCCACGGCGCCGCGAGCGGATCGGCATCCGCAGCCTGGCCGAGGATGGGAAGGGCCTCATCGGTCCGTTTCTGATCGACGTAGAAAAGCGCAAGCAGCGCCAGCGCGCGGCCCTTGGTCTGCGGATCGGGCGATTGCGCCAGCGTTTTCAGACCGCTCTCGTAACGATCGAGCTGATTGTTCGTGCGCATCAGACGGACGTCATCGAGCGTCGGCTGCTTCACCGGCTCGAGCGCCTCCACCGGCGCGGGCTCGAGGGCTGGCGCGGGGGCGGGCGGGAGTGGGGTGGGGACAGGGGCGGGGCGGGAGCAGGCGGAGATTAGAAGGATGAGAAAAACGCCGGCTCGGAATGACAGGCTTTCCTTTTCGTACTTCATCCCACCCTCCGCTTCATCACGCCACCATCCTCGACGAATCCGACGCGCCGCAGGAACTCCGCGTGCGCGACGTCGGCTACGAGCCATTCGCGTTCCAGCTTCGCGGCCAGTGAGGCGAGCTCGTTCAGCATGACGCGTCCCACGCGTTTGCGGCGCAACTCTTCGGCAACGACGAGATCGAGCAGCCGGATGGCGCCGTTTTCGATCTCCATCGAGAGGACCGCCGCCAGATCGCCGACCAGCTTTCCCACCAGGCCGGAACCGACATCGGGCGACCCACCGTGCCGTGCGGCGAAGGCCCGGATGTCGCCTGCATCTGACGACTCGATCGGGCGAACGAAGAGCTTCTGGCCTTTCACGACGCCGTCAACGCGGGCTCCGATTGCTGTGCCCGTCGTCCCTCAAACCCGCTGCCTTCATGCGTTTACAGCATATCGCGATCGGGCAAATAATTCTTGACAATCAATCTGCCCCAACTACACTGCCCGCAGTCCCCCCAACCAGCAATAAAACTATTCTGACGCGAGCCGAATGATGAACGTGCAAGAAGCGATCGCCGATTTTTTGCAGCATGGACAAGCTGTTCGCAACCTCTCCGATCGCACGATTCGCGCCTATCAGTCGGATCTGAGCCAGTTTCACGTTCATGTCGACGGCGCGCAGATGCTGGACATCACCGCCGAGCATCTCGAGCAGTATCTCGACAAGCTCGGCACCGGTCCGTATCGCGACACCTCGATCCGCCGCAAGGTTGCCGCGCTGAAAGTCTTCTTCCGCTACCTCGAAGAGAAGGGCGTCTTCAGCGAGTCGCCCGCGCGCAGGCTGAAGATCCGCAAGCCGGTTGAGAACCGCGTTCCCACCGTTCTGTCATCACGCGAAGTGCGGGCCCTGCTGGCTGCGCCGAAAGATCAGATCGGCGCGCTCTCGGGATTGCGCGATCACTCCGCCGGCGGCCGCAATCGCTACTTCTGCGCCGTGCGCGACAACGTCATCCTCGAGTTGCTCTTCTCCACCGGCATTCGCATCGGCGAGCTGGTGGCGCTGAACGTTTCCGACGTCGGCGTCGAAAACAGCCAGATCCACATCATCGGCCGGGCTACTCGCGGCCGCACGGTGACCATCACTTCGCACGTGGTCATCGAGTCGCTGATGAACTACCTGGAGATGCGCTCCGAGCGCAGCCTGAATACCGACGCGCTCTTCGTCGGCCGCTCGGGAACGCGCCTGACCATCTATTCGATCGAGAACATTTTCAAGAAGCACGTGCGCCTGGCGGAGATCAAGCGCCACATCACCCCGCATTCGCTGCGCCACACCATGGCGGCAATGCTGGTCTCCTCCGGCGCCGACATCCGCGACGTGCAGGAAATCCTCGGCCACGCCTCGATCCTCTCGACGCAGGTCTACACCCGCCTGCCGATCCAGAAACGCCGCGGCCACACGCCGAACGAGCCGACGCGCGTTCTGGTCGAGCCGCAGTCGGCGAGGCTGTCGATCAAGAAGGAGTAGTTACTCCTTCGCCGGCGCCGCAGCAGGCGCAGGTGCCACCGCCGGCTTCGCAACCTCCGGCAGCCTCTCCTCCGGCGTCCTCACCGGAGAGCGGTTCCCGTCCTTGTCGACCGCCCGAACGCCCATGAAGACGTTGTCGATGGTGAAATCCTTGAACGTGTACTTCGCCACTTTGCCGACCGGGATCACCCTCTCCCACTCGTCGACCGTCGTTTCGCGGATCACGATCTCGTAGCCGGCGAGATCAGGGTCGGTTCCCATCTCCCAGCTCATGGTGGTGTCGTTCGAGAGGCCGCCGCCGGCCTTCACGTTCTTCGGCGCGGCGGGTGCGCAGGCGCCGGTGACGAGAGCGACGGTGTTGACGGAAGCGATGAGGCGCATGTAATCGCCGGAGACGAACTGCGGCAGGTCGCCGTACTGGACGCCATTCTCGACGCGCACGTTCTGGTGCTCGTGTTTGTAATCTTCGTTGGGCTCGGTGAAGCGGATTGCCGGAAAGCCCCGCTCGTAAAACGGAGAATGATCGCCGCCGCGGCCGAAGCGGTCTAAGCGATAGATCAGCCGCGGCTTGACATTGGCCAGGTAGAGCCGCACGCCGTCGCGGACGAAGCGCGCCCAATGCCGCGACGATCCTTCGCCCGCGCCTTTGTTGTTCGCCGAATAGATGCGGATGGTGCGATTGTCGATGTCGCCTTCGCCGCCGACGGTGCCGCCGACGATGTCATTGGTAATCATCCCCTCGACATCCCACTTCTTCGCCACCGCCTCCTCGGCAAGCCCCCGCGATCCGAGCAGTCCCTGCTCCTCGCCCTGCACCGCCACGAGCATCACCGTGGCCTCGAGCGGATGCTGCGAGAGCACGCGCGCCACGTCCATGATCACGGCCACGCCGGATGCGTCATCGTCCGCGCCCGGAGCATCGAGCGTGGAGTTCATGACGTCGGAGTTCATCGAGTCGTAGTGGCCGGTGGCGATGTAGATGCGGTCGGGATCGGTGGTCCCGCGGATCGTGGCCACGACGTTGATCATCTCCGCCGGCACGTTCTTCGTCCGCGGCCCCTGCTGCATCGACGACTGGTACGCCACCGTCATCCGCCCATTGCTGGCCGCGGCGATGCGCGACATCTCGTCGAAGATCCAGCGCCGCGCCGCACCGATGCCGCGCGTCTCCGAGGTCGTGTCGGAGAGCGTGTGGCGCGTGCCGAACGACACGAGCTTCTCCACGGTTTGCTTCATCCGAGCGCCGTCAAGCTGGCCGACGAAATTCGTGACGTCAGCGCACTGGGCGTGCAGGGTGGTGGTGGTGAGGAGGAGGAGGGTGCTGAAGATCAGTGCTCTGCGCATGGGGGCGTATCGTAATCGCTCCGGTGTCGTGCTGCGCCAAGGACGTCAGATTGAAAGACGGGCGAAGCTACGGTTCATCGATCGTAGGTGGCGGGGGCGGAACAAGACGCTCAATCTGATCCAGAATTCGAGGAAGTTCGTCATGCATCATGTTCCATAGGCGCGGATGGTCGACGGCATAGTAGCGATGCGCAAGAATGTTCCGAAGGCCGACCATTTGTCTCCATGGGATTTCGGTGTGTTTTTCTCTAAATGTATTACTCACCTTTCGTGCTTCCTCGCCGAGGATTTCGAACTGGCGTTCGACAGCGGATGGAAGCATCGCGTGCCGAATGTATTCAGTAAGTCCTACGCCCGAGATGAACTCCTGAATTCGCCGGCCGGCAACGAGGATATTCCACAGATGTGCAGCGTCGCGTTCTTCAGGCTGCATAGATCTTTCTGTGCGTCGTCAGTATCGAATGCCGAATGAAGGGGTTCTTCACCAGGCGGCGCTCTACGATGTCCGCCTTACGCCCGAAAATTGTTCCGAGCTCTGTGGACATCTCCTCCCGTTTTGATCCCCATGGCCCCCAATCTCGCGGCCCTTCCTCGAACACGACAAGCACATCGACATCGCTTTCCGCGCGGAACTCTTCCGCGTTGAGGACTGATCCGAAGAGACTCATCTCCCGGATCTTCCATTTGCGGCAGAACTCGACGATTGCGTCGCGGTCAAAATCGATAGCGAATTCCTGATCGTTCATGGCATTCCGTCAGGCAACACGCTCAGATTAAGGTGTGTCAGGAAGGTTCGCAACTTCCGTTTCGATAGCTCAGCGCGCGTTTGCGGTGCCTATCGCTGCTCAACGGCGCTACCATCTTCCTTGTCCAATGCCTCTCCGCCGCATCGCGCTGGTCCTTTTGCTGGCTGCTCTCCCGGTAGCCGCGCGTGTGCTTCCTTCGGGGATCCGTCCGTTTCGGACGTATGGTAGCGAGGCCGGGCTGGGGAATCTGGCGGCCATGCGGCTGGCGCAGGATGCGGCCGGGTTCCTCTGGGTGGCCACGCAGGACGGTGTCTATCGATACGACGGCAATCGTTTCGCGCGATTCGGGCTCGATGAGGGACTGCCGTCGAGCTACGTCCCGAACGTGCAGGCCGCGCCGGACGGAAGCGTCTGGGTGATCACCTACGGCGGCGTGGCGCGTTTCGATGGGCGGCGCTTCGTCGCGATCGGTGAGCCGAATCCACCAATCAACGCACTGTCGATCGATCAGTCGAACAATGTCTGGCTGGCGACACCGGGCGGCGTTCTGCGCGGCAGCGCCAGGGAGCGATTCGCGCCTGTCGATGGGTGGCCGAAAGAGGAAGCGACCGCGGTCTGGTCCGCGAAAAACGCCATCTGGGCCGCGTCGCTTTCACGCATCGGATGTTTGATCAACGGCAGCTGGACCTTCTGGCCGAATCCCGGCACGGAACGGATCGATGCCATCGTCGTCGACCGGCAGGGGACAACTTGGGCGCGATCGGCCGCGCATCTCTGGGCGAAGGCGGAGGGCGAGGCCTCCTTCCACGAAGAAACCCGCGCGCTGCCGGCGACCAGCACCAGCGGCTATCTCGATCTCGACCGGCGCGGCAATCTGTGGGTTCCGACCGATCGCGGCGTGGCCATCCACGACGATTCCGGCTGGCGCGTCATCGGTGCGGCCGAGGGGCTGCCGACCGATTGGGCGCGCGACGTTCTCGAGGATCGCGAGGGCTCCATCTGGATCGCCAGCCTCGGCGTTCATCGCATGCTCGGCCGCGGCGAGCTGATCACCTACGATCGCCACTCCGGCCTGCCGAACGCCGTCACTTGGTGTTTTCTCTGGGATCGCCAGGATCGTCTCCTCGTCGGCACCGACCTCGGCCTGGCGCGCTCAACCGCAAAGGGATGGGAGACGGTCGCCGGAACGGCCGGGCACCAGGTTCGAAGCGTCATCGAGTCCGCGGACGGCACCCTGTGGATGGGCGGCAGCCCTGCCGAGGTGTTGCGGGTTGGCGCAGAGGTCCGCAAGTATCCCGTCGCCGGGCGGACCGTGCTGAAAATCGTACGAGACGGCGACGGTGTTCTCTGGGTGGCCACGCGCGGCGGCGGCCTGTTGCGGATGGCGTCGAACGAAGATCACTTCACGTCGGTCGCCGTTCCCAACGGCACACGCGACGAGACCTTCCGCTGGCTGACGATCGACTCACGCGGACGGCTGTGGGCCACCGGCGAGCACGGCATCGCCTGTCTCGATCACGGAACCTGGCGACGCTACACCACGCGCGATGGCTTGGCGCACGACCACGCCGCCTACATGATCGAAAGCGCCTCGGGCGATTTCTGGGCCGCCTACTTCGAGCCGCTCGGCATCGTCCGTTTCTCAATCGACAACGGCGCGATGAAGATCGTCGATAGCCTCGACGTCCGGCGCGGACTCTCCGCGAACAAAATCTTTCTGCTCGGCGAAGACGCCCATCACCGGCTGTGGGTCGGTACCGGTGTCGGCGTCGATCTCGTCAACGGCCCGCTGGTCGAGCACCTCGGCATGAGCGACGGTCTGGCCGGCGACGACACCGACGCCATGGCCTTCCTGTCCGAGCCGAATGGCGAAGTCTTTCTCGGCACCAGCTCCGGCTTCAGCCACTACGTGCCGCGCGCCGATGTTCCTGCTGTCGAGCCGCCGCCGGTGCGGATCACGTCGTCGGCCATCAGCGCGAAGCACGACTTCTCGGCGACCTTCGCGGCGCTGACCTATCTCAAGCAGGATCTGATCGAGTACCAGGTCCGTCTCCTCGGCCTGGAAGACGAATGGCGGCCAGCGCCGTCGCACGAAGTGCACTACGCCATGCTCGCGCCGGCTCACTACCGGTGCGAGACACGCGCGCGTCTGCGGCCGGGCGCCTGGAGCGCGGCGGCGGCGACCGACTTCACCATCGTTCCGGCCTGGTGGCAGACCGGCTGGGCGCGCGCGCTGGCACTGCTGCTCATCGCCGGTCTCATCGTGCTCGCTCATCGCGCGCGCGTGGCGCTGCTCCGGCATCGCAATCGCGAGCTCGAAGCGATCGTGGCCCAGCGCACGCACGAGCTGGCCGACGTCAACACGCGCCTGCTCGACCTCAGCGTCACCGACGCCCTGACCGGGATGAAGAACCGGCGCTATCTCGACATCTGCATGCCCGAGTACATGGCCGATGCGCTGCGCCGCCACGAATCGTCGTCACGCGTCGGAGCCGACCCGACGCACTCCAACGCCGACCTCCTATTCTTCCTGCTCGATCTCGATCGTTTCAAGGAGATCAATGACCGCTTCGGCCACGCTGCCGGTGACCGTGTCCTGGTCGACATCCACGACCTGCTGAAGACGGCCATGCGCGACACCGACACGCTGGTGCGCTGGGGCGGCGAGGAGTTCCTGCTGGTGGCCCGCAACTCCTCGCGTCACGAAGCGGCCGCCATCGCCGAGCGCATCCGCAGCGTCATCTCGGGCCACGCCTTCATCGTCGGAAAGCGGACGACGTCGCTGCGATTGACCTGCTCGATCGGCTTCGCGCCCTTCCCCTTCCTCCCGCAGGCCCGCACGCGGTTCGGATGGCAGGAAGTGCTCGACATCGCCGACACCTGCCTCTACGCCGCCAAACACGCCGGCCGCAATCGGACGGTGGGTGTGCTGTCGGGTGATTGCCGCGATCCGGAGACGCTGATCCAACGGATCCGCCAGTCGCTTGATGATGTGGTGGCTACCGGGGAAGTGACGTTGGCCACGGGTGGGGATGCTGCCGCAATCGCGGTGTAGAGAAACGTAGGTCGGACTCTCAGTCCGACCGGCTGACCGGGATCTGAACAAGAGTGACGAGGGGTAGTCACAAGAGGTCGGACTGGAGAGTCCGACCTACGTTTGATCACGGCTCATTACTACTGAGCCGCGTCTCCCATCGTTCGTTGTTCACCAGCCAATCCTCGCCGCGATGAACCAGCTGATACGTCCAGGTCTCGTACACTCCGCTGGCGACCTGGCCACGAACCTGGACCGTCGCCGCATTCTCCGTTGCATAGCCGCTGACCAGCTTCGGATGCACCGGCCGCGATGACTTCCACACTTTGAAATCGACGTCGTCAAGCTCCTTGAACGTCGATGCCTTCTTCATGGCCTCGAGATCTTCGCGCTGGATGGCATCGAGCCAGGCGTAGACGGCGCGCACCGCAAAATCGGTCTCCTGCAGCGCCTGGCCTCTCGATTCGGTGATCGTGTCGTCCTTCGCGCCGGCGTCGCGGAGGATGCGCACCACATCCATCTTCTCCGCGTCGAGCGCCTGCGTGAGTGCCGTCGAATGCCACTTCGTGCTGACGGCATCGAGCTTCGCGCCGGCGTTGATCAATGCGCGGACGATGTCGGCGCGGCCGGCTGCAGACTGAAGCATCAGCACCGTCTGTCCGTCGGAATCCGTGGCATTCACGTCGGCGCCGTGCGCGATCAGCCAGCGCGCCATCTCCACGCCCTGCGCCTGGGCCAGCGGCGTCCGGCGTCCGCTGTCGCGCACGTCGATGCCGGTGCCGTTGTTCACCAGCTTCTCCGCCGCGGCGATGTCACCGCTGCTCACCGCCTGATGCATCTCGTCGCGATGAATGGAGTGCATAGCCATCGGCGTCTCGGCAAGCAGTTTCGATTTGCCGGTCACGATCTGCAGGATCATGTAGACGCCGCCATTGACGATCGCGGCCACGATGAGGCCTCCGATCAGGTTGGAGATGCACTTGCTCCAGAGGTTCTTCACGATCTTCTGCGGATCGCCCTGGAGAAGGCGGATGACGCCGCCGGCCGGCGGGATCAGGCCGTGCTTCGCCGCGGACCAGCGGCCGATGGCGCAGACCTGGTCGCCCGGCGAGACCACCTGCTCATACAGATGTTTATCGGTCAGATCGCGGTCCTCGGTCATCTTCCAGTCCTTGCGGAACTGGCCGTCGTCATCCGTCAGCAGCTCTTTGATCTCGTGGTAGATCATGCCCGGATGAAAGCCCTTCATGTCCGTCCAGGGCGTCGATTCGATGTAGGCGGCGGCGTTTCTCCGCCCCTCTTCGGTGTCGAACCGCCCCTTCGGAAACCCTTCGAGCATCGGAAAGCCGAGGATCTTCACCGAGCCGTGCGGGGAATCGATGGCGCAGGGAGCGAGGGCGAAGCCCGAGTAGTCCTTCACCTCGGTCGAATCGTGCTGTCCACGCGAGATGTGATCGATGTCATAGCTATAAAGAACGGCCTGCTTCCCGCTGAACGGCGCGCGCAGCGTCGAGCCCATGGCCCGAACGTGACCGACCACGGTGATCGTTTCGTCGTCAGTGAACTGCTCGCCGCCGAAGCCGCCGAATGACGACTCGCCGGCCACGCGATTGGCGTCGCGTGCGGCGCCGAGCGAGGTCTGCAGCGCCCCGACCGAGATCCACATGAAGAAACTGGCGATGCCGGTGATCCACCAGAACGCCGGCGGCTCGACGTGCCCGTGCAGCACGTACCAGTAGCCGCCGAAACATGCGCCGAGGATCAGAAGACTGATGAGGCAGCCGCGCTTCATGGGGATCGATTGTACTCAAGCGGGCTCGTCCCCTACACTTCCGCGCACATGACACTTCCGAAAGTCTCCCTCACGCAGAAGATCTTCATCGGTCTGGCCATCGGTGTGCTCGTCGGCTGGCTCTGGCCGGAGTGGGGCACGGCGATGCGGCCGTTGTCGCTGCTGTTCATGAGCCTAATCAAGGGGATCATCGCCCCTCTGATCTTCGCCACGCTCGTCATCGGCATCGCCGGCACGGGCGACATCCGGCAGGTTGGCCGGATCGGATTCAAGTCGCTGATCTATTTCGAGGTGGTGACGACGTTCGCGCTTTTCATCGGCCTCGGTGCTGTCAATCTGACCAAGCCCGGTCTCGGCGTGTCGCTGGCGGGCGTTCACACGGACGTCAACAAAGCCGTCCTGGCCGATCGCGCTTCCAAACTGGCCAAGGAAGCGAACGACGCCATTGCGCACGGGGATATGGCCACCGCCGCCGCGAAATCCGCACAAGCCGCCGACGCGGTCGGCAAGGGGCTGACCGCGCCTGATCCGCCAGCCAAGCCGCAGACATTCGGCGAGACCATTGCTCACCTGGCGCCGGCCTCGATCATCAAAGCGATGGCCGAGGGGGATGTGCTGCAGATCGTGGTCTTCTCCGTGCTGTTCGCGCTGGCGGTAACCTCGATCGGTGAAAAAGCGCGGCCGGTCATCGCCTGGTGCGAGTCGCTGGCGGACATCATGTTCCGCTTCACCGAGTTCGTGATGAAATTCGCGCCGGTCGGCGTCGGCGCGGCCATGGCCAATACGGTCGGCCACTCCGGCCTCGGCGTCCTCAAGAACCTCAGCGTGCTGGTCCTGACGCTGTACGGCGCGCTGGTGGTGCTGATTCTCTGCGTGATGGTGCCGGTGGCGCTGATCTTCCGGGTCCCGATCCGCGATTTCCTGCGCGCGGTGAAAGTCCCGGCCACGATCGCATTCGCTACGACGTCATCGGAGTCCGCCCTTCCGAAGGCGATGGAGAACATGGAGCGCCTCGGCGTACCGCGCCGCATCGTCGGTTTCGTCCTCCCGACCGGCTACAGCTTCAACCTTGACGGGACCACGCTCTACCTCTCCCTGGCCTCGATCTTCGTGGCCCAGGCGGCGGGGGTGCATCTCACCTGGACTCAGCAGATCGTCATGCTGCTGACGCTGATGCTGACGTCGAAGGGCGTGGCCGGCGTTCCGCGCGCCTCGCTGGTGATCCTCGCGGGCACGCTGGCGTCGTTCAATCTCCCGGCCGAGGGCGTCATCGTCATCCTTGGCGTCGACGAATTGATGGACATGGCCAGAACCTGCGTCAACGTCATCGGCAACTGCCTGGCCACGGTGGTCGTGGCCCGTTGGGAAGGCGCCTTCCGCACGAAAGAGTGGATCGCCGAGGAAGCGGAACTGGAGCAGGTGACCGGGCTGCCGGCGATCGCGAGTTGACGCGTTTGCACTGACGAGCGAAACACTGTAAGTAGCTCGTGTGCGCGTCGTTCTCATTACGGTTCTCGTCGTTCTCGGCGTGATTCTCATCGGGCCGGCGCAAGCGGGGATCCGCGTAACGGCGGAGCAGCCTGTCGTCAATCCGGTGCTGGCGCCTCAGGACGGCAATCAGCGCACGTATGCGATCGCGACCGACGGCGATCAGTTCCTGACTCTTTGGGCGAACGATGGTAACGGCGCCAATGGCCTCGGTCTGAATGTCGCGCTCATCGCCGCGGACGGGCGCCGGCTTTCGTCGCGCTTCGTTCCGGGAACACCGAACGCGGTGTACGGCGTCATCGGTGTCTGCTGGACCGGCAGCGCTTACGTTGTCTGGTGGAATGAGGAGTCAGGGATTTCGACCGTTACGTTTTCACGGAGCGGCGACCTCATCCAACCGCCCACCGTTGTGATGCCGGGGAAGTGGGCAACTCCTGGCACGCTTGCCTGGAACGGTAGCCGGGCGCTGTTGCTCTATCTGGATGAAGTGACGATGGCACTGAAGGGAGCCCTGTTCAATGCTGACGGTTCGCTGATCAAAGCGGAGCTGCCGATTCCTGCGGTAGGTGTCGGCTACGGTGTCTACCTCCAGGCTGCGAGCGACGGCCGTAATTTTGCCGCGATCTCGCAGACAAACGGCGTGTTGCGTCTCATCCGCATCACGGAGAACGGGGACGTCGACGGTTCGCCAATCCAGATGGGCCTGAACTTTGGCGATTTCAAGGTTACCTTTGGTCGCGGCCTTTACGCGATCGTGTCGCAGGAGGTAGGGCATCTCATCCGTTTCATCGTCGACCCGCACACGGAATCGGTGATGCGCCTTCCCCCAGTCGATGAGAAGGGGAGTGCTCCCGCGGTCTTCTGGAACGGGAGCCGGTTCGTCGCCTACTGGACGCAAGGCAAGCTGCTGAAGACAGTACCGTTCAGCGGAGATGCCGAAGAAAAGGCACCTGAGCCGGCGACGGCATTCACGTTCGAGGGGAATGCATATCCGGTCGTAATGGCGTCAAACGGACGAAATGCGTTCAGTGCATGGACGCCCGGACAGTTGCCCCAATCGCCTGTGTATGGTGCCCGATTCAACGCCAACGCCACCGCGATCATGGAACTGCCGCAAGTCATTTCCATTGCCTGGTCGCGGCAATACTCGCCGTCCATCGCAACGTCGGGAAGCGACTCCCTGCTCGTTTGGAACGAGCAAAGTGTAGACGTTCACAACGGCCGGCTCGTCGCCGCACGTTTGTCCGCGAACGGCGCGGTGTTGGACGTCACGCCCCTGGAGATCGCTCCAATCGTGGCGAGGTGGGGGACCACGCCCGTTCCCGCGGTCGTCTTTACCGGTACGGTCTACCTCGTCGCATGGGTCGATGGCGCGTACGAAGCGCCGAAGGTGGTCAAGATGCGTCGCATCGCACGCGACGGATCGCTCAGTGCGCCCGTTTCGCTCGAAGGCACTTCTTATGTTTCCGCGGCTACGAACGGTACGACGACGTTGGTTGTATGCGGCTCGCAATTCGGCGCGAACCGGATCAGCGGCTACCGTTACGATGCCATCGGAAATTCGATTGACAAGACGCCGATCGTCATCAGCACCGAGGGCTCCGTGCCCAGGGTAGCGTCGAACGGCACCGACTTCTTCGTGGCGTGGGCGGAGGGGACTGACTTCAGTACAGAATCGCCGGTCTATTACCCTCCCAACCTCTTCGACGTTTTTGGCGCCCGTGTCTTTGCGAGCGGCGCCGTTGACGTCGGGTCACTGGCGATCGCCGTCGGTCCGAGCGATCAAATCCTCACCGGTCTTGCCAGTGACGGCCGCGACTATGTCGTCTCCTACGTCGCGAGCGGTGACGCGCAATCGTTCCTCTCCGCGAAGCGCATTCACGAGGGAAATCTCGACGGCGCGACGGCGACCGACGATGGCACGATCATGGCGCGCGGCGCATATGGCGGCGTACATGGCGGCATGCTCTCCGGCGATAGCTCCGGTTACTGGGCCGCATTGATGTCGAACGGCGTCGCCACGATCGTTCGTACCGATCTGCGCGGAGTCCCGACATCGCGGGGGCCGTCGTTTGCCACAGAGTCCTGGCTGGCGCCGGCGCAGGTTCCGGGCGGTCCGATCTGGCTCGCCTACACTCGTCGTTCCGACGACGGTGCGTTTGCCTTCACGAGCCAGGCGTTCCTCCGCTCCGCGACCGTGGAGCCGGATGTTCCCCGCTCGCGTGCGGCGCGGCACTAGAGGGTTTGTCTATGAAGAACGTCATTCTGATCCTGCTTCTCCTCGCCGGCTGCGCGTCGGGCACGCAGGACGATCCGAATGCACCGCAGGTGGCGCTCCATCTCGAGCAGTACGAATCGGCTCCGAATACCTTCACCTACAACGGCCCGGTGAACGTGCGCTATGCGCTGACGGTCACGAACTCGACCAAAGACAAAGTGAAGCTCAACCGGATCGAGATCCGCACCATCGGCTCCGGCGCCTATACCATCCCGACGACGTCCACGATGATCAACACCGAGATCGGCCCGGGCGAAGCGAAGACGATGGCCATCGCGCTCTGGGGCTACGCCCAGGGCGGCCGGCTGCGCTCGATGGAGCCGGTCTCGGTCCGCGCCGTCGGCTACTTCACCGGCCCGACGGGCGCCTTCATCCGGCTCTTCAGCGAATACTTCACCCCGCAGTGAGTTAGAATCCGCATCCCAACCACCGGGCGAGCGTAGCTCAGTTGGTAGAGTAGGAGCTTCCCAAGCTCTTGGTCGCGGGTTCGAATCCCGTCGCTCGCTCCAAGCACCCCCTTCAACGATCAATGCAAGACGCCGCGGCGCCGCTCTGTGGGCGGTGGTGGGGCGGGAGTGTTCGGGCCGAAGACGCGAATGCTGTAGCGGTCGGCGACGACGACCTTGCCGTTGGCGGCGGAGACTTGTTGTGGGGCAGTGACGTGCATTGTCGTCGTTTCCAGGACTGGAGCGGAGAGGCTGGTAATGTCCATCCTGGTCATCGTTTCCGGCGTGCCGATCCAGACGGAATTGCCGGAAGTGACCATCGGTCCTGAACCATCGAAGGGGATAGTACCGACTTTGTCCGGCGTTACAGGGTCGGCCAGGGAGTAGATGTTCAGTGCATTGTCGGCCTGGGTGATCAGCGCGTCCGGATGTTCGTTCGTCGCCGAGGCGTACGTCATTTTCATAATGTCGATCTGAGCGGCATTGACGAAGGCGCCCATGCCCGGCGCGGGAAAATTGAAAATGCCGAGGAGCGAGCCGAAACTCACATAGGCATAATTGCCGCCATTGGCGACGACATCCTGCGGGTGGTTCTTGTAAGAGAAAACGATTGCCGGCTGCGGATAGTGGACGAAGTCGACGAGATGGTGGCCGCTGGACGGATTCACATCGAAGATCCCGGTCGAAACGAAGGCGGCAACACAGGGACTGTGACCCTCTGAGTGAAATGTGTTCACCAGCCGCGGACGATAGAGATTGGTAAGGTCAATAAGCTGCTCGTCACCCGTACCGTAAGTAATTGCCTGTGTGCCCAGAATGCGGACATAGGGCTGAAGGCCATCGATTCGAACCGAAGAGATCTCACGCGGTGCCTGGCTGTCGGATACGTCGAGCACTCGGAAATAGGGAGGATCGCTTACATAGGCCAGCGATCCGTCCGTGGCCACGCCCATCAATGGATAACGCACCTCGCCAATCACCTCGGCGATAAGACGCGGTGTCGGGTTCGCCACATCGAAAACGCGCAGCGGATTACCGATATCCGTAATGTCGCCGAAGTCGTTCCTGGTCGGACCGGAGACGAAGAGTTGGTCGCCACGAACAGCCATTGCCTGCGCCGGCTCGGTCAGCGTCGCCACTTGTTGTAGCGCAGTGACTGATGAGGCATCGATGATGTGAATCTTGTCTGGCGGCTCTACGGCAAAGACGCGGGTGCCGGCTGCGGCGATACTGCGAAAGTAGAGACTGCCTGCCAGCGTTCGCCCGGTCACGACGGCCTGGGAAGGATTGCGGATGTCGATCACGGAAACGCCATCATTCCCGGATGCGGAGTAGAGGATGTCGCCGCTGACAACCAGACCGCGAGACGCCTCCGGGATGTAGCCGATTTCACCGACGGCATTTCCATCGATGACTTTGATCCCGATGCCGGCCAATGCGAGAAAGAGAATGTCGCCCTTCCAGGCCATCGAAAGGATCGCGGCACTGGCCGGGTAATCGCCAACGCGGACAAGACTTCCATCAGCCGAGGGCTTCCAGATGGTCGCGCCGTGCGGAGTGGCGCCGGCCAGGAGCCTTCCATTCCAGGCGATCGCGGTCAGACCAGGTGCCAGCGCGTGCATCGTCTGAACGACGCTGCCGTCGCCGCGAATGGTGAAGCGCTCCACGGAAGTCCGGGTCAGGATGAAGAAGTCATTGCCGGCGATGGATCCGTCGATGCTCTCGCTGCCAGTCTCGACCTGCGCCAGCTTGCGAACCGCTTCCGCGGTGCCGGTGTCATAGACGGAGAATCCCACTCCGTCCACAGCGATGACGTAGTTTCCCGAGACCAGGAATCGCTCGCTGAAAGCCCGCATGCCCCAGCTGCCGGATTGAGAGAAGGCGGTCAACGGGACGAAAAGCAGAAGGGAGACCAGGCGAATTGTCCGAAACACTCCGAACCGCAGTGCAAGTCGTATGCGCGCAGGCCTGTGTCGCGGAAGGCACGACCTCAGCATTACCGTAGGCCGATGGATGACCGTCCCCTCAAACTGCGCATCCTCCGCGCGGTGCCGGTTCTCGTGGTTCTCGGTCTTCTCGTTCACTTCCTCCTTCCCCGCCTCGACACCATCGAGGATTCATTGATGACGTTGCGGACGATGGCGCCGTGGGCGGTGGGGTTGAGTTTGATCATGGAGGCGCTGAGTTATGTGGCGAATGGCGCGCTGCTCGAGTCGGTGATCAAGCTGGCGGGGGAGAGGATGTCGTGGCGGCGGGCGGCGGCGATCGAGATCGGGGCGGGATCGGTGGCGCTCGTCGCGGGGGGGGCGCTGGGGTTCGGGGCGGCAATCTACAAGTGGGCGCGATCGGGCGGGGTGTCGGCGGATGCTGCGGTGCTGGCGAGTTGGTTGCCGTCGGTGTTCGATGCCGGATCGTTGATGTTGTTTGCGCTCGTCAGTGGCGTCGAATTGCTGTTGATGCACCGGCTTTCGCGATTGACCGTCATCGCGCTGGCGATCGTGGTCTCGCTGCTCAGCATCGTCATCGTGATGGCCATCGTTCTGCTGGCTCGCAATGATTGGATGAGGGCGATCGCGAAACGAGTGTCGCGGATCGTGAAGCGTTTCCGGCCGAAATGGGACAGCTCGGGATTGACGTCGACCGTGGAGAGCGCGGCCGGAACGTGGAAGGAGATGCAACACGGCGGCTGGATGCGGCCGGCGTCGTGTTCGCTGATGGTGGTGATCTTCGATCTTCTCTGCCTGCGCTACGCTTTTCTCGCGGCCGGTCACTCGCTCCACATCTCGCTGCTGCTTGCCGGCTACGGCGTGCCGCTGCTCCTCGGACGAGCCAGCTTTCTGCCGGGAGGAATCGCCGTGGTCGAAGTGGCCATGACCGCGCTCTACGGAGGCCTCGGCGTGCCGGCCAGCGTCGCCGTCGTGGGCGTGCTCACTTACCGGCTGATCTCATTCTGGCTGCCGGCGATCCTCGGCGTTCCGATCGCCATCACGCTGCAGTCGTCGCAACGATCGTGATCAGTGGTGCGTCGCCGCACGCCGTCGCGTCACGGGCGGGAGAGGCGGGGCCGCGGTTTGCGGTCCGAAGACGCGGATGGTGTAGCGATCGGCGACGACGATCTTGCCATTCGCGGTGGCGATCTGCTGTGGTGCCACGACGTGCATCGTCGTCGTATCGAGCGATGGATTGTTCAAATCGATGATGTCCATGCGCGTCAGCGTTCCGAGGCTGCCGATCAGGACGGAATCGCCGAACGCGGCAAGAGGACCGGGTGGCGGGAATTGCATCGTGCCCGCGTCCGCCGGGTTGCTGGGATCGGCCAGCGAGAAGAGGCGCAGGCTGTCGCCGCGCACGATCAGCGCGTCCGGATGGTTGTCGGTGGCCGGGAGAAAGGCCATGTCCAGCGACGGCGTCTGGATGTTCCCAACGTAGATGCCGACGTTCGGTGCGGGGTAGTTGAAGACTCCGAAGAACGGACCGAAGGCCACGTACGCCCAGTTGCCGCCGTTGGCGACGACGTTGATCGGATGGATCTTGAAGGCGTTGACGATCCCCGGTTCCGGATAGTTCACGAAATCGACGAGGTGAAGGCCGGTGAACGAATTTCCCTCGAGGATGCCGGTGGCCACGAAGTCGGCGTAGCTCGGGCTCTGTCCGAGGGAGTGAAAGGTTTTGACGACGCGTGGATGGTAGGGGTCGGAGAGATCGATCAGCTGCACATCGCCGGTGCCATAGAGGATCGCCTGCGTGCCCAGCGCCTTGACGTGCGGCTGGAAGCCATCGATCTTCAGCGAGGCGATCTCGCGCGGCGACTGCGTGGTGGAAACATCGAGCACGCGAAAGAACGGCGGATCGCTGACGAAGGCCAGCGTTCCATTCGTGGCCACGCCGTTCAGCGCGCCATTGGAATCGAGCACCTCGGCACTCAGGCGCAGCGCGGCCAGATTCGAGACGTCGAAGACGCGCAGCGGACGTCCGCTGTCGGTGATGTCGTTGACGATGCCGGCGAACGTCGCGCCGGAGACGAAGAGCTTGTCGCCGGAGGCCGCCATCGCCTGCGCGGGCTCGGTCATCGTGGCCACTTCCTTCGGCGCGGATGGCGTCGACGCGTCGATGATGTGGATCCTGTTCGGCGGCTCCTCGGCGAAAACGCGCGTTCCGGAGACGGCGATGTTCTGCAGATTGAGGATCCCCGACAAAATGCGGGCCATCATCACCGGCGCCTCGGGAGTGCTGACGTCGATGACCGATACGCCGTCGCCTCCCGACGCGGAGTAGAGAAGGTTGCCGCTGATGGCGATGCCGCGCGCCGGCTCGGGGATGTAGTTGATGACCTGCGAGGTATTGCCGTCGACGATCTTGATGCCGATGTCGGCGATGGCCACGAAGAGCGTGTCACCCTTCCATGCGATCGACTTGATGGTGCCGTTGGTCAGGAACGCGCCCGCGTCCATCAGCGTGCCGTTGGATGCGACGCGCCAGATCTGGATGCCATCCGGCGTGCGGCCGGCCACGAGCCGTCCGTTCCAGGCCACCATGGTCACGCCGGTCACCGGCGCGTGCATCGTCTGGACGGCGCTGCCGTCCGCGCCGATGGAGTAGCGCTCGATGGCGCTTCGGGTTGCTACCACCAGGTCGTTACCGGAGATCGAGCCGTCGACGCTCTCCTGATCGGTCTCGATCCTCGAGACGCGACGCACGCTGTTTGGCGTGCCGACGTCGTAGACCGAAAATCCCGCGCCGTCGATGTCGATAACGAAGTTGCCGTCGACCAGGAATCGCTGGCTGATGCCGCGCAAGCCCCAGGCGCCGGATTGCGCGAGCGCTGCGATGGGAACGAGAAGGAGAAAAATGGAGAGCCGGACCGTTCGAGTCATTGCGAACGGCGGTGCAAAGCGTATGCGCATCGGCCGAGAGGGTATCGCGCCTCGCGACCGATTGGGCCGGCGTGCAAGGCGTCGTCAGGCCGCTCCTACCCAGGATGGCTGATAGAGCCTCCCGCCATCCTGCGCGTACTGATCTGCGTGGGGCTGGACGAGGATGTTGAAGCGCGTTGCGTCGGAGCGGGTGTTCACGATCTGAACTACGAACTTGCCGTCACGCGGGCGGATGGCGAAGTACGAGTCCCCAGCCATGAGAGTGCACGCCGATGATGAACCGTTGGCAGGGTTAAGAAGGAATGTGCTTTGGTCCGGGCGCGACGCAACGTGAATCAGGTCGTCCGCTTCCCTGGTCCATTGCAGCTCACAATTGCTGGCCGGTGCAGGTCCCACCAATTTGAGGAAGCCATTGACGGGTGCTGTAAAGGGAATGATCCAATCGGTTGGCCTCGACGTCAATCCGAGGACTGGTTGGCCGTTCTTGAGTCTGACGATGCTCAGGAAGAGACTGTCATGCGCGAACTGCATGATCGTTCCTGGCGAAATGGTGAACATGGCGATTTCTCCTTGCGCGCTCTTGTGTGAAAAGCGGCCCGCGACGGGATGCGCCGCGGGCCGCGAACGTAGCGACCTCTCTCGCTACCGCACCATGTTGAAGATGGCGTATTGGAAGCACTGGTTCGGGCTGCCGGTGGTCGAAAAGAACCCTGTGCCCTGGGAAACGAGCGACAGAGCGTTTCCATTGGAGCCGGCGTCGGTGTACGTAAGAATCACCACGCTGAACGGAGTCACGGAAGCGTCCTGGATGGTGAGCTGACTGTTGGCGTTGTTGCCCGGGGGATAGCAGGCGCCTCCTTTGACTACGGTGAGGCCCGTCCCCGGATCGCCCTTGTCGCCCTTCGGGCCGGCCGGTCCCATAGGACCTTCATGACCCATTGGGCCGGTTGCACCCTGCGGTCCGATGTCGCCCTTCGCGCCGGTATCGCCTTTCGGTCCTGCGACGCCCTGCTCGCCCCTGGCGCCGGTGTCGCCTTTCGGTCCAGTAGTTCCCTGGTCACCCTTCGCGCCGGTGTCGCCTTTCGGTCCCGCGGCTCCCTGGTCGCCCTTGGCGCCGGTGTCGCCTTTCGGTCCCATGGCGCCCTGTTCACCCTTCGCGCCGGTGTCGCCTTTGAGGCCTTGGAGTCCCTGGTCGCCCTTCGCGCCAGTGTCGCCCTTGACGCCCTGGAGCCCTTGGTCGCCCTTCGCGCCGGTGTCGCCTTTCGGACCAGTGGCGCCGGTGTCGCCTTTGAGGCCTTGGTCGCCCTTTGCGCCCTTCGCACCGGTGTCGCCTTTCGGTCCTGCGACGCCCTGATCGCCCTTTGCGCCAGTGTCGCCCTTCGGGCCGATGGCGCCAGTGTCGCCTTTCGCGCCCTGTTCGCCTTTCGCGCCGGTATCGCCTTTCGGTCCAGCGATGCCCTGCTCGCCTTTCGCGCCGGGATCGCCTTTCGGTCCGGCGATACCCTGTTCGCCCTTCGCGCCAGTGTCGCCCTTCGGGCCGATGGCGCCAGTGTCGCCTTTCGCGCCCTGCTCACCCTTTGCGCCGGTGTCGCCCTTCGGACCGGTGGCGCCGGTGTTTCCCTGCAGGCCTTGAAGACCCTGATCGCCTTTGTCGCCCTTCTCGCCTTTTTCGCCAGCGGACGCCGGGTCGGGCAGCAGGTAGCCAAGCACGTCGATCATCACGTCCGCGCCGGCGTTCCAGGTCTGGACGCCGAAGGTGCCTCCGGGACCGAACATGACGCCGGCCTCGAACATGAGCACTTCACCCTTCTTGAACTTGAACACGGTCGTGGCATTCGGGCTGGCCGGTTGCGACGAATCAATGTGAACCTCGCCGTCGCCGTCGCCGGGCGTCACGATGAAACGGCCGACGATGCCGATGGCGTCCATCGGAATTGCTTCCGAGCAGGGATCGACGAACACCGGCGTCTCCAGCACGCCGCGGCTCAGGTAAAAACGCGCTTCGTTCGGGCGATAGGTCGTCCCGCCCCACGGCGTGTCGTAACGGTCGATGCTCAGCGTCGACAACAGGCGGCACGGCGCGATTTCCTGAAACACGGTCGGCCGGACGCCGCTCTTTTGCCAGGTCTTGTCGATTGGATTGACGAGTGACATCCGTACCTGCATGCCGTAGGCCGTGAACGGCTCATGCGGCTTGACGTACTTGTCCGCCTGCTCGGCGCGAACGGACACAGTGGACAGCAGGACGGCGACGGTTGCGAGTGTGGATACGAAAAGTCTCCAAGTGGAAGTCATGGTTGCCCTCTCTTTCTCTGCGTTTCGTTTGTTTCGCGCGCTGCCGGCGTTGCGATTCGGAGAGGGGGTGCGACGGTCAAAAGCGTTTTTCCGCGATTGCCGAATAATTTCCTGTATCCTGATTCCATCCCAAATTCTGCCGAGGAGTTGTTCCGAGCGAATCTCGCGCTCGTGGAGCGTGTCATTGGTGTTGTGTGCCGCCGCGCCGGGCTGCGTGATGCCGATGCCGAGGATTTCTCGTCGACGGTGAAGCTGGCCCTGATCGAGAACGATTACGCGATCCTGCGCGGCTACGAGGGACGGGCGCCGCTCGGCGCGTTTCTCACGGTGGTCGTGCAGCGGATGCTGTCGCGCGAGTGGATGCGTCTCCGAGGGCGCTGGCATCCCTCGGCGGAAGCGGAGCGGCGCGGCCCGGCCGCGGTGATGCTCGAGAAACTGCTGGTGCGCGACGGGCGCTCGCTCGACGAAGCGGTGGCCATCGTTCGGAACGTCGATCCGTCGCTGGACGCGAGAAGCGCCAGGGCGCTTGCGGAGAGCCTGCCCAACCGCACCGCGCGCCCGCGGCTCGTGCCGATGCCGGAGGATGGGCGTGAATTCGTCGCGCCCGATGCCGCCGATTCACGCGCGAATGAGGCCGAGGCGAGGCGAGTCTCCGAGCGCGCCGCGCGGGTGGTGCGGGAAACGATCGCCACACTCCCACTCCAGGATCGGATGCTGATCCGGTTTCATTTTGGGGCCGAGCTCAGCATCGCCGACGCCTCCCGCCTCCTCGGCGTGCCGCAGCGCCCGCTGTATCGCCGGATCGAAGCGCTGCTGCGTCAGCTCCGCGAGGCACTGGAGCGGGAAGGCGTCGGCGCGGCTGCCGTCGGAGAGCTGATCAGCGCCGGAGGATCGGAATTGTTCGATTTCGGCCTGCGAGATGGGAAATCCGAGTCGGGCCGTCACACTGATGATGTGGAGGCGTCGAATTGAGTCGTTTACCGAGTACGCAGTGCCCGACGGACGAGACCCTCGCGCTCTTTGCCAGCGGCGACATTGACGATGCAACCCGGAACGAGGTGCTGGCACACCTCGAAGGCTGCAATGACTGTATGGCCGCGGTTCTCTCCGCGAATGCGCATCTCGAGGAAGAGCGGAGTGTTGGACTCGATTGGAGCGGCCGGCGTACGCGAAAGGAATCGCGCTGGTGGATGGCCGCAGTCGCGGCGGCCGTGCTCATCGCGGTCATCGCCTTCCCTCTGCTTCGCCGCCGGGACGACGCGATGTCCAGGCTGGTGACGCTTGCGCCGTCGTCGGCGCGCATCGTTGAACCGCGCCTCTCCGGCGGATTCGCCTGGGCTCCGTATCGAGGGCCGATGCGCTCGTCGGACTCCGGCGCCGATGCGGCGCGGCTGAAACTCGGCGGGGCCGCGGGCGACGCCATCGCCCGAGCGCAGCGCGACCATTCGGAACAGGCGCAGCACGTAGCGGGCGTCGCACTGGTACTGGTCGATCAACCCGCGGAGGCCGTCGATCGCCTGCGCAGCGTGGCCGAGCAGTCGCCGGACGACGTTCGCGTCTGGAGTGATCTAGCCGCGGCTCGTTACGCCGCCGCCGTGGAACTGCAGCGGCCGTCGATCCTGCCCGAGGCACTGGCCGCCGCCGATCAGGCGTTGCGCATCGACCCGAAGTCGGCCGAAGCGCTCTTCAATCGCGCGCTGATCCTCGAGCATCTGGGGCGGACGAGCGATGCGCGCACGGCGTGGCTTCGCTACCTCGAAGTCGATTCCAACTCGTCCTGGGCGACGGAGGCACGGGCGCACCTGGCCGAGGTACCGAAATGAGCACCGCGAGCATTTCGTCGAGCCTCATTGGCGCACCGCCGCGAATGCGGCTTCGCGTTACGTGGCTGGCCGGCGTGGCGATCGTCGTCATCGCTCTGCTGGCGATTCCGTTCCTCCGTCGCTGGCGCGACCCGATTCGCCGCCTCGCGGCGTTGACGCCGCGCTCGGAGCGCATCGTCGAGGCGCGCATCTCCGGCGGTTTTGCCTGGGCTCCGTATCGCGGGCCGGCTCGTGCCAGCAGCGAGCAGGCCAGCGATCCGCGGCGGATGATGCTGGGTGGAGTTGCCGGCGATCTCATCGAGGCGGCGGAGACAAACAAGACTTCCGATGCGCAGCATCTCGCCGGCGTCGCGCGGATGCTGACCGGCTTCCCCTCGGACGCGGTGCCGGTGCTTCAAGAAGCCGCGCAGCGCGATCCGTCGAACGCCACTGCCTGGAACGATCTGGCCGCGGCGCAATACGCGGCCGCCAGCCGCGATGGACGCGCATCGCTCTATCCCGAGGCATTGGCATCGAGCGATCGCGCATTGCAGCTCGACTCGCGCCTTCCCGAGGCGCTCTTCAACCACGCGCTGGTGCTGGAACGCCTCGGTTTGACGCAGCAGGCGCACGAAGCGTGGCAGCGTTATCTCGCCGCCGATCCTTCCTCCCAGTGGGCCGAGGAAGCGCGGGCGCGTCTGAGCAGGCTGCCGCTCAACACCGCGGCTACACTTTTCCAACGCGACCTGCCGCGGCTGGAGCATGGCGACGCGACGGTCGTCGATTCGATGGTGAAGCGCTATCCGCAACAGACCCGCGCATGGGCCGAGGCCGATCTGCTCGGGCAGTGGGGCGAGGTACTCATGCGAGGCGACATGGCCGCGGCCGATCGCAAACTGAGCGTGGCCCGCAACATCGGTGACGGCCTCCTGCGCGCCTCCGGCGAACGGCTTCTGCACGATGCCGTGGCAGCGATTGACAACGCTGGAGCTGCCCGCGCGCGCCTTGCCGCCGCGCATATCGCCTATCGCAGGGGACGGATTACCTATAGCCACCGTCAGCCCGCCGCCGCCGAGCCGGACCTGCGGCAGGCGGCAGCAGGCTTCGCGGCCGGTGGCAGCCCGATGTCGATGGTGTCGCGCTACTTCGCCGCCAATACGCGCTTCGATCAGAACGACGTCGCCGGCGCGCACTCGGAGCTCGAGGGCTTGCTCCCGGAGGCGGATGCGATTCCCGGCTATCAAGCCCTCGGCGCGCAGATTCGATGGGAGCTCGCCGTCTGCCGGACGGCCGAGAACGATTGGGACGGCGTTCCGCCGATCGCCGCGCAGGCTGCCGCGGCGTTCGGCCGCCTCGGCGAGCGGCGTAACCTGGCCATCATGCAGACTATCGGCGCCGATGCGCTCGTATTACTGGGCCGTCTCGACGAGGCGTGGCAGGCGCGCATCAGCGCGTTCGAGGCAGAGGGCGAAGAAGGAAACACCTACTGGCTTGCCGTGAGTGTGGGCACATCAGCACGAATGGAGCTCCGCGCCGGCCGTATGAGCCCTGCACGCGCGCTGCTGCACATCGAGCAGGAGATCGATCGCGCCGGTGGCCACCATGAGCTTCTGTGCGCGTCGCTGGTTCGTGAGGCGATCCTGAGTGCCGACGATGGCAACGACGTCGATGCGGAACGACTCGTCAGAGAAGCTCGTGCGATCGCAGCCAGCATTGCTGATCCAGCAATCCGTGCCAGGCTCGCAGCGGATGTGCAGTTCGCGGAGGGCGTAGCCACGCTGCAGCAGCAGCCGCGGAGGGCGATCGCTTCGCTCAATGCCGCCATCGCTCATTACGCCGCCACCGATCGCGTCCTTTTCCTGCCCGAGTGCTATCTGGCCCGTGCGCGCGCTGCGCAGCGCCTCGGCGACTCCGCGGGCGCCGAGCGCGATCTGGAAAGCGGTATCTCCATGCTGGAACGACAGCCGGTGCAGCTTGCGTCATCGATCTCCGGGCCGGTGATACGCGATGCCGGGCCGGCGATGTTTCGTGAGGCCATCCGCCTGTACCTCGATCGCGGCGACGTTTTCCGCGCCTTCTCGTACGCGGAGCGCTCACACATGACCCTTCCCGGCGGCGATGGGAAGAAGGTGACGTTGTCGGAACTGCAGCGGCACCTGGCCGGCACGAGCACCGCCGTGTTGGAGATCGTGGTACTGGCCGATGAGGTGGCCGTGTTCTGCGTGACCGCGGGCGGTAGCGTCGTTGGTCACGCGCCGGTCGCGCAGCACCAGCTTGAAGCGCTGGTCGGCCGCATCGCGGACGTTCGTGATGAGAAGGCGGCCCGCGAATTGTTCGAGCTGCTGATCCGCCCCGTGGAGAGCGCACTGGCGCGCGTGAACCGGATCATCGTGGTCGCCGATCTGCTACTCGAGAACGTCCCCTTCGCAGCGCTGTACGACGAGAAGACGCATGCGTATCTCATCGAGCGGCTGGCGGTGATCCGGGCTGTGAGCGCGTCGTCATTGCGCGATGACGTCGCGCTGCGCGTCCCCCGATCGGTCGCGGCGATCGCGCTTCCGCCATCGACGGCCATGGCCCTGGCTGCGCTCCCCGCAGCCGGGCAGGAGCTCGCCGAGGTATCGCAGAGCTACGCGCGGGCGACGCGGATCGCCGGCGCGGATGCAACCGTCTCCGCGGTCGTCCAGGCGGCCGCGGGAGCCGACGTCATTCATATCGCCGGCCACACCGAACGGGAGCCGGGAATCGGCGAAGCGGCGCTGGTCTTCGCCGGTGGGCACCGCATGTCCTGGCGGACGATCGCAGCGTCGCGCCTGGCCTCACGGCCGGTGGTCGTACTTGCCGCTTGCGAGACCCTGCGTGTGCCTCAATCGGCCCAGACCTTCGCCATGAGTCTCGGCGGCGGTTTCCTCGCTGCCGGCGCACGCGACGTCGTCGGGACGTTGACCCCGGTTGCCGACAATGATGCCCGGCAGCTCTTCCGTCAGATCCATCGTCATCTTGCGTCGGGTCTCGACGTCGCCTCCGCAGTGCGGCAGGCGCAGCTCGAGGCATTGTCCGACCCGCAGCACCAGACCGCGTGGCGCGTCGTCACGCTTCTGACAACCCACATCTCCCGCTCCGGCGGGTAAAGGAGTCGCGCCATGCCACAGGTCGTTATTCAATTCGAGGGCACCTGCGTCAACTTTCGACGGCAGGATTTCCCGTTCCTGCCGACGGCCCATCGCATCGTAATGATCAACGCGTCGACGATCACGCGGGTCTGGAATCAGGATATCGCCCCACACACGGCTGGGTTCAGCACGGACCTCAGTCCGTTCGCGCCCATGTTTCCGATTAGCGGCTCAGTCGTGCAGATCGCAAACGCGGTGCCGACGGGAGTCAGGTACATTCCGAAAGGAGAGCCGGGGTCGTACGACGCCATTCCGTCGCTCGCTGCGCTCAATCCGAAGCTGGGATTGACTCCTGAGTCGGCTTCGTTGGCCGTCCTGGTGGGTCACAATCCTTCGCTGACGGCGTGTTGTTTCGACGTCGACGATGGAGTCATCGGTTCGGATGTAAGCGTAGGGGGCGCGACGATGACCATTGTGACGATCGAGACGACCGATGATCCGCTGTATCAATTGAAGCCGTTTCCGACAGGTCTCTCCTCGAGACTCCTTACGGCTTTGCCACCCCAGAAGGCGACGAACACTCTCTATTTCTGGAACGCAGAGGCCGACCCTAGCCAAGCGAGCCCCTTCGACTTCCTGCTCAGCTACCTCATTTTGCGTCTGCCACCTGTAGACCCCCCGGCCATCATCCCTACTGTAACGGCTGGTAATCGCCTGAACCGCTGGTCGACGATGCTGGCAATGCTTCCCAACGCAAACCCTGTGGCCACCGATGTGGGTTGCTCAAACTCCACATTCCCGTAAAGCGGATAGTCGGCACATGTTGAAGTACCATCGCCGGCGATTCGACTGAGTTCTCAGCTCGCGCTCTTGTATGCGGCGGCGTAGCGCTTCGCATCGGCCGGGTTTTCGCTGATCTTGCGGATGGCGGCGGCGAATTGCTGTTCGTTGAGACCGTGATTCGCCAGGAGCTTGTCGGCATCGTTCGGCTGCTTCTTGATCTGCGCGCCGAGGGTGCCCAGCTGTTCGGGGGTGAGCGAGGTTGGCGCGGCTGCCGATTGCGCTGTTGGCGCGTACTTGTCTGTCGACGCCGTCGTCGATGACGGGTTGTTCTTGCAGCCCGCCACGAAGACCAGCATTACGATCGCCGAGGGGATGAGTAGTTTTCTCATTGGTCTTTTCCCTTTCCTTTCTTCTTCTCTTGTCCGGGAGGTCCGGCCGGTGGTCCTGCATTCGGTGGTTGGCCGTGGCCGTGACCGTGCTGCTCGACGACGGGCGCTGGCGCCGGAGCCATTACAGGCGCCGGAGCGACGGCAACGGGCGCTCCGTGACCATGTCCGTGTCCGTGTTCTTGCGGTGCGGGAGTTGCCGCGGGGGCCTGAACGAACGCCGGTGCTTCATGACCGCGGCCATGGCCGTGCTCGCGCTGCGGCGCGGGGGTCGCGGCCGGGGGCGGAACGAATGCCGGTGCGGCGTGGCCGCGTCCGTGTTCCGGGCGCGTTGCGGCCGGCGCCGGGACGAACGATGGGGCGGCGACGGCGTGGCCTTTCTCGTGTCCGCGTCCATGCTCGTGCGGGGGTGGTGCGGACGAAATCATCGGCGTCAGGACGGGAGCGGCTTCTTTGCCGTGTCCGCGGCCCTGGTTTTCAATTCTTCCCTGTGCGAATGGCACCGGGGCGGCGGCGATGGGAGCCTCACGCTGTGCTCTGTTCGCGCGGGCGAGCTCGCGGCGGGCCTGGCCCGGATTCGCAACGACGGCACCGCCGTTCGGCGACTCGAGCAGACGCTGAACCTGCGGTGCGGCTGCAATCGCCGGAGCCGGTTGATTGACGGCCGTACGTCCCGCGGCGAAGCTCGGGACGATGCGCGTTTGAACGGTGGTGGGGAAAAAGGCCGGACTGACAGGATCGACGAAGTTCTGTGCGACCTGCGGGACGTAATACGTCTGGCTCGTATAGACCGGTGGTTGGTAATCGATCTGTGGTGCGATGTCGTAATACCGAAGCTGCTGGTCGACGGCCATGACCAGCGGGTAGCCGCTGATTCCGCCGAGGCGGCGCGTGCGCACGAACTGGACGAAATCGGGTTGGCCGTAATAGTCATTGCTTGCGACAAGCGCCACCGGCGCATAGCGCATCACTTCGACGAACTGCACCGGAGCGACATCGCCGAGGTTCAGCTCGACGACGAGACTGCTGACGCGATCGTAGGGGACGCCGAGGTCATAGACGTTTGTGACCGCTACCGGCATTTCCACGAGCGCGAGCGGATCGAGAATCAATCGATCGCAATGGCGGCGGATGGTGAGCGGGACATAATCCGGCTCATAGGCGTAGGCATACGACTCCCGCGCATAGTGCCGGTGCCGCGTTCGGTAATTCGATACGGGCACATAGTCGTCATACGTGCGCAGGCGCGATTCCATGGACGTCACCAGCGCGACGCCCACGACACCTCGGTCGACTTCTCCGTGAACCCATCCGACGAAATCGGGACGATTGTCGGTTCGTAAGACGAGCGCGACCGGGACATAGCGAAATACATCGATGAAATCGGTGGGCTCGACGTTCGCCTGATTCATGTAGGTGACCAGCTCGCCGACCCTGTCCGTTTGCACGCCGCGAACGTCACACACCGCGGACACCGCAAGCGGCATGGCTACATAGGAAAGGATCTGGCTGTTGTCATAAGAATTCAGTGCTCTTGCTTCCAGCGGCAGGAACGCCAGAAGCGCGAGTAAAAGTAAGATCTTTTTCATGGGTCTTCCTCCGTGGCTCCTCTCAGCAGAAGCCGCCGTGACCGGAAGTGAGTGCAACGGCGAGGCCGGAACTCGCGTGTGACGCGGGCTCAACGGGAGAATTCGCTACGAATCGTCGTCGGCCTTCCGCGGCGCGAAACGCTGGCGGGCCTGGAAGGTACGGTCGAGGCCGATCCACTTCACGTTGTCGAGCGAAACGCTGCGCGCGCCTTCGGGCCAGCTGCCGAGTGGGAGGTAAAAATGGCCATCGCCGAAGATTCTGTATTTGCGGACCAGGTCGCGCATGCTGGTGCAGCCGTTGGTGTGGGCTTTGAGACCGCCGCGAAGCTCCAGCTGTTCGCCGGTGCGCTCGGCCATCCCTTCGAAAACTCGGATTTCCTCACATAGCTGCTTCATTCTGTCGCCAGTCCGGTTTGCGTGAGATGCAAAAACTGCGCACAGGTTTTCGTCTACCGGTGCCGCTTTGGGAGAATTGGCTCCAAATCCGCATGCCACCAAGCCTAAATGTCCCTGTCCCCGAAAATCCTGGTCGTTGAAGACGACGACGCTATCCGAACCCTGCTTATCGCGGCGCTTCGTCGCGAGCCGTTTGAGGTTCATGCCGCAGTCAATGGTGCCGAGGCGCTCGAGCTCACGCGGGTGTCCGAGTACGCGGTGATCCTGCTCGATCTGATGATGCCGGCGCTGAACGGCGTCGAGTTCCTCCAAGCCTTTCACGAGGCCGCCCCCGAGTCGCGTACGGTCATCTTCGTCATGACCGCGTTCGATGACGTGATGGTCCGCCACGTGGCGCCCAACCTGGTCCACGGCATCGTCCGGAAGCCGTTCGATGTCCCGCAGCTGGTGTCGATGGTTCGCGAGGTGGCGCTGACCCGCCTTCCGCAAACGGCGGAAAGAGCCGTCGGTCCCGAGCTGATCGAGAGCGCTGACGAAGCGCAGCCGAATTGACGGAGCGCCGGCGAGGACGCCAGCGCTCCTCGCGGCGCCATCACTTGAACAGCTGCTGGTTCTCCGCTTTCCACTGCATCGCTGAATGAATGCGGTCGCGGCCGCTCGGGTGATCGTAGAAGATCCACTCCTCGACCTTGCCGGGCGACATCTTGCGGTATTCGGAGAGATGGACGGCGGCCCAGGCGAAGCCGTCGGGCTGGCGGCTGGCGTTGACGCCGTACATGTCCGCTTCCTTTTCCGCCGTGCGGGTCTCGGTGTTGCCGATCGGCGTGAGGATGAAGAAGAAGATGCTGGCCAACAACACCACCAGCGGCAGCACGGCGGTGTCGCCGACGCCGCGGATCTGCCAGCGCTCACCCCAACGCGCCAGCGACCAGTCGAGCGACCATCGAAGTAGGGCGAAGCCGACGACGATGATGATGAGATAGAAGTACATGGCTTTGTAGACGTGATTGAGCACGTAGTGCCCCATCTCGTGCCCCATGACCGCCTGCACTTCCTCGGGGGACGCCCGCCGCAGCAGGTTGTCGTTGAGGGTGATGCGCATGGTCTTGCCGAAGCCGCTGACGTTGGCGCTCATGCGCGTGGTCTGGCGCGAGGCGTCGATCTGGAAGACGTCGTGCACCGGAATGCCGTTGGCCTGGGCCATCGAGAGAATCGGTGTGGTGACGACGGGGTCGTTCAGGCGCGTGACTTTGTTGAAGATGGGAACGATGTAAACCGGCGCGATCAAGACGGTGAAGATGAGGAAGAGAAGCAGCACGATCGCGCCCCAGATGTGCCAGGTCTTTGGAAGACGGCGCACCACGCCGAAGAGCAGCATGGCGATGATGCCGCCAAGCACAAGGCCGACTCCCAATTCCTTGGCCTGGTCGCCCATCCACGGCCCGAAGGTCTGCGTGGCCATTCCGTACTTGTGCTCGCGGAAGAAGCCTTCGTACCAGGCCAGCGGAAATCCGAGGATGGTGGTGACGATGAGGTATTGCAGGAAGTAGAGGAAGGTCTGCAGCGGCTTGAAGCGCGTGATCTTCTCGGCGCGATTGCGCATCGCCGCCGACCAGCGGAAGCGCAGCAGGATCCAGCAGATCGCCACGCCGTACAGAAAGTCCCACAGGATCAGCCAGTAGCCGCCTTCGAAGTAGGCGTCCGATCTCGCCTTCGCCGCCGGCGGAATCATCGCCAGATAGGCCTCGGTGGCTTTCTCGACGTCGAACTGCGGCGACGGTTGCGCGGCCGGAGGGACGATCAACTTCGGCGATGTGATCGGCGCGGCCGGTGCCGGCGTGGGTTGCGCAAAGACGGTGACGGCGGCCAGCGACAACAGCATGGCCAGAACGAGGGTCGCGAAACGGCGAGGGCTCATGATTTCTCCTGGCGCACGCGTTCGCGCACGTCGATAGGACGTTGGTTGACAGGTTGATACGGACGAGCCGGCTTCGGGTTAACTATTCGTACCGCAGGGCGTCGATCGGATCGAGTTTGGCTGCTTTGCGTGCGGGGTAGTAGCCGAAGAATATGCCAACGCAGGCCGCCACGCCGAACGAAAGTGCGACCGAGGCGGTGGTGACGACGATCGGCCACTGCAGAAAGTGCTTGACCCCGAGCGAAGCGCCGACGCCGAGGGCGACGCCGAGAACGCCGCCGACGATGGCCAGCGTGACCGCCTCGAACAGGAACTGCAGAAGGACATGCCGGCCTTTCGCGCCGATGGCCATGCGGATTCCGATCTCGCGCGTTCTCTCGGTCACAGACACCAGCATGATGTTCATGATGCCGATGCCACCGACGAGCAACGAGATCGCGGCGATGACCAGCAACAGGAGACGCAGTATGGCGGTCTGTTGTCCCGAGGCCTGTGCGATCTCTTCCTGCGAGCGCATCTGGAAATCGGCGTCGCCGTTGGGAGCGATGCGATGGCGCTGGCGGAGAACGGCGTCGATCTGGTTCTGCGCTTCCTGAACCTGGCCGGCCGAGGCGGCGGAGAGTTGGATCATGTCGATCTTGGTCTTGCCGGAGAGGCGCTTCATCACGGTGGTGTAGGGCGCGATGACGGTGTCGTCCTGATCCTGTCCCATCATGTTGCCGCCCTTTTTCTCGAGGACGCCGAGCACTTTGAAGGGGACGTTCTTGATGCGCACGATCTGGTTGACGGCTTGTCCGTCAGGGAAAAGATTTTCGGCGACGGTGGTGCCGAGGACGCAGACCTTCGACGCGCTCTTGACGTCCTGATCGCTGAAGAAGGTTCCCTGCGAGACGTTCCAGGAGCGGATGAGAGGGTAGTCGACGCTCACGCCCTGGATTGATGTTCCCCAGTTCAGCTCACCGGCCACGATCTGCGCGGAGGAGCGTACTGTGGGCGAGACGTAGGCGACGGCGGGGCATTCCGCTTTGATGGCCTCGGCGTCGTCGGCGGTGAGCGTGGAGTTTCCGGTGAAGAGGCGGGCGCCGCTGGAAGTCGAGGCGCCGGGAAAGAGCATGATGTAGTTCGTGCCGAGGGAGTTGATGGTGTTCTCGACCGACTTGGTGGCGCCGTTGCCGATGGCCACGACGGCGATGACGCAGCCGACGCCGATGATGATGCCGAGGGCGGTG
>Ga0157378_10000326_pt1 | contig 46900 bp, 41 predicted proteins | sample M65metaG_FD_115309 | JGI IMG/M metagenome (GOLD analysis project Ga0157378, IMG submission 115309) | Miscanthus rhizosphere microbial communities from Kellogg Biological Station, Michigan, USA - M6-5 metaG | ecosystem: Host-associated > Plants > Roots > Rhizosphere > Soil | place: USA: Michigan... | reverse complement strand
TTGCAACGACCACGGTCCTGGAAGCCTGCGCGCGGCGGTCGGCGCCGCGGGCGAAAACGACTTCATCGACTTGAGTGCGTTGTCCTGCACGATCAGCCTGAACACGGGCGCGATCACGATCAATCAGAACACGCTTTATCTGTTTAGTTCATACGATCGAGTCACGGTCAGCGGCAAGTACAACGGGGCCATCGAACAGGATCGCGTGCTCAATCATCAAGGCACGGGCAACCTGCACCTGGAGAATGTCAACGTCACCTTTGGATCCCTCTACACGATGAGCGGTCCTGCCCTGGGTGGCTGCATCTATTCGAAGGGCAGCGTCTTTCTGCGCTACAGCACGGTTTCCGTGTGCAAGGCGAACGCGAAGAGCGCCGGTGCGGGCGGTGGCGGCGTCGCGACGAAGGGAAATCTGTATTTGCTGGGCAGCACGATCGCTTCCAACACCGTGGGCAATCTCAAGCCGACGCTGACGCTCGGCGGCGGTGCTTACGTGGCGGGCAATTTCGGGTCCGCCTACGACACCATCAGTGGCAACAACGCGATCGGCGGCACGGGCGGTGGCGTGTGGGTCGGCAAGAGCGGCAACATCAACCGCTCGACGATTTCCGGCAACAAGGCCGATTCGAATGCGGGCCTGCATTTCAGCTCGCTCAACATTGCCGCGCATGCGGCGTCGATTCTCAACAGCACCATCTCCGGCAACACTGCGCAGGTTTCGACGGTCGGCGGTGTGTTTTCCACGATCCCGATCACGGTCGAAGACAGTACGATCGCCTTCAACACATCGATCGTGGGGAAGAACGGCGCCGGTTATTTCGCACCGGGCCTGGCGGTGGCGATGGAAGCGCTCGCGGGGAATCTCGGCGTGACCCTGCAAAGCACGTTGATCTCCAACAACACCTACGGTTCGACGGAAAACGATTTCAGCTCGATCCACGGATCGGGAACGGTCACGATCAGCGGCGCGAACAACCTGATCCGGGCGACCACCAGCGTGGTGCCGTTTGGCACGATCACCGGTTCGTGTCCGCGGCTCGGCAAGCTGCGCGACAACGGCGGGCTGACGCGCACGCATGCGCTGCTCAGTCGCAGTCCCGCGATCGATGCGGGCAACCACGTCCTCAACACCAACTACGATCAGCGCGGGCCGCACCTCGTCAATCACGTCGTCGACTATCCGCGCGTGGACAATGGCACGGTCGATATCGGCGCGTACGAAGTGCAGCAGGGCGACGTCGTTTTCAACGACGAGTTCGAAGCCTGTCCGCCAGTCAGTTGATCGGGTGCTGCCGGTCTGCGCATAGGTCTCATCTCCGACACGCACGGACTGCTGCGTCCCGAAGCCGTCGCGTTCCTGCGTGGCAGCGATCACATCATCCATGGCGGCGACATCGGCAGCGCGGAGATTCTCGACGCATTGGCGCGCATCGCGCCGGTCACGGCGGTACGCGGCAACAACGACAAGGCGGCCTGGGCCGCCGCGCTGCAGGAAATCGAGAGCGTGACGTTCGATCGAATCAACGTCCATGTGCTGCACGATCTTGCGCAACTCGACATCGATCCGGTCGCCGCCGGCATACGCGTGGTCGTCAGCGGCCATTCGCACAAACCCGTGGTGCTGCACAGGGACGGCGTCGTCTACGTCAATCCCGGCAGCGCCGGTCCGCGGCGCTTTCGCCTGCCGATCGCGGTCGGCGAGTTGATCATTGCCGGCGACACGATCACGCCGCGGATTGCCGAACTGGAGTGTCGCTGAGCGACGGCTTAGAAAATCTATCCGCGGCGTAACGCAGTTGCCGCGATTGCCGCGGAGCCATGCAATCCTTGCGACGAACCGCAGGTGGGCGACGTCGGTAGAGGCAGGCCACGCTGAGGAGGAGCATCATGGCTGCACGTGCCGTTGTCGGGTTGCGCGCGTTGCTGGTTGCGCTGTTGGCTTTTAGTGTCCCGTTGCTCGCGGCGGATGGTGATCACGCCGCTGGCAGCGCAGCTGCGAGCAGCGCGCAAGCATCGTCCGGGCAGGAAAGCGCCGCGGCGCATCACGCGCCCTCGTACGAGTCGGACTATACCGCCGGCACGCGAGACAGCATCAACTCGGGCAACACCCCCGAAGACGATGCGCGCCCTGGCATGTACTACTTCGGCCTGGGCGTTGCGGCGTTTCAGCACCGCGACTACAAGCACGCCGTCGAGATGTACCAAGTCGCTGCATCCTGGGCCTACAAGCCGGCCGAATACAACCTTGCCGTGATGTACGCGCGCGGACAAGGCATCGGCATTGATATGCCCCGCGCGATGGCGTGGATCACGCTTGCCGCGGAGCGCGATGACCAGCGTTATGTGCAGGCACGCGAAGTCATTCGCGGGCAACTCACCAAGGCGCAACGCGACCAGGCATCGGTCTTGCTGCAGGAATTGCAGAAGACCTACGGCGACGAAGTAGCGCTGCGTCACGCCAAGGCGCGCTGGGCGGAGGTGCGCAACAACATGACCGGCTCGCATGTCGGATTTGCCGGCAACGTGACGGTCGGCGGATCGCAGCCGGGTATCGCGCCCGCTCCGCTTCCAGCGGGCGCTTCAAGCGCGCGCGGCGGTGCGCATTCCGGCGCGACCACCGCCGGCGACGTGGCGGGAGCCGAGGTCGTCAATGGCGCCACGGCCTACCGGCAGCTGCGCGAAAGCGACAATCCTTACGATCCCAAATTCAAGAATCCATCGATTGGCACGGCAACGGTCGAGGCGCTCGTGCCCGTCAAGGACAAGAGCGACGTCGCGGCTCCCGGTACGGCCGACCACTAGAGCGGTAACCGGGACGCAGCGCAGCGGAATCCCCGGAATCACGCGACCGGATTGCGCCGCCATGCGGCCGCATCTGCGCCACGGTGATCGCAAGGGGCATTCATGACGTCCCTCGCCGCCCCCACCGGCCACAATAAAATTATAAACGTGGAAATGGATAAAAATCAGCATCCCGTGATGGCGTGCACGTGCGGCGCCGACGCTGCTGCCGTTCAAGAGCGGCGCGTGCACGCGACACGCGTGGCATGGCGTCGAAGGCGCAGTTGGCGCGCATGATCGATGCCACGCTGTGGGCGAAGCTCGGTTCAGCTCGCCAGCGGTCGGTCCATCGCCTCTCGACATCGATACACATTCGATTGACGCGACCAACGCGCACGCGTACCGTCGATGCGGGGTGATCGACGGGGGAAGTACATGCTTCGCAAGATGTTGTGCGCTGCCACCATTGTGCTGGCAGCGCTTTTTGGCGTGGCTGCGCAGGCCGCGATACCTCAATCGGAGCGCGATGTTCTGATCGCCTTGTACAACAGCACCGGTGGCGGCAGTTGGACCACCAACACCGGCTGGAACGGCGCCGCTGGCACCGAATGTTCCTGGCAAGGCGTGAGCTGTGATGGCACAAGCTCGCACGTGATAGGCATAACCCTGTCCAACAACAACCTCACTGGAACGATACCGGCGCTGTCCGGGTTGGCGAATCTCGCCCTTTTCGACGCGCAATTCAACCATTTGGGCGGGACGATACCGGTACTCACCGGTTTGTCGAACTTGAATTATTTCGATGTGAGGTACAACAAGTTGACGGGGTCGATACCTTCGCTCAGCGGGCTGGCAGTCTTGTTTCATTTCTACGTCGATTATAACCAGCTGACCGGGACCATACCTTCGCTCGCATCGCTCACGAACCTGGAGACCTTTTCAGCGAGTTCGAATCAACTGACCGGAACAATTCCTTCGCTCGCGGGGCTGTTGAACCTGAGTATTTTCGACACTTCTTTGAATGAGCTGAGTGGAACCATACCGCCGCTGACGGGGCTGACCATGTTGAAGTCCTTCGGCGTCCGTTCCAACTTGTTGAGCGGCCCGATACCGGTACTTTCGGGTCTCTCGAATTTGGCCTACTTCAACGTCAGTTCAAACCAACTGACTGGAACGATCCCCTCGCTGGCAGACATTCCGAAGTTGATCCTTTTTGACGTCAGTTCCAATCTGCTGACAGGAACGATACCCGCGCTCGTGAACCTGCAGAACTTGGGCGCTTTCAACGTCGGCGCCAACCAATTGACCGGAACGATTCCTCCGCTAAGCAACTTGACGCAGTTGTCCTCCTTCGACGCGTATGACAACCAGCTAGTCGGAACTATACCGTCGCTCGCGGGGTTGACGAGCTTGAGCGATTTCGAGGTGAATTCCAACCATCTGACCGGACCGATTCCAGCGCTGGCGGGCCTGACTAACCTCAGCGTTTTCGTTGTCCACTCCAATCAGTTGACCGGAACGATACCGGCATTCACGGGGCTGACGAGCCTGCTTGAATTCAACGCCAATTCGAATCAATTGACTGGCCCGATACCGTCATTCGATGGCCTGGTGGGCTTCTACGAATTTCACGCCAATTCAAATCGGTTGAGCGGAACGATACCCTCGTTCGCAGGGCTCACCCGCCTGGAGATTTTCGACGTCGACGGTAACCAGCTGAGCGGAACGATCCCTGCGCTCACGGGCACTGACCTGTACGACTTCAAAGTCGGCTCCAACCAATTGACCGGGACGATACCGTCGCTCAGCGGTCTGAGCCACCTAAGGGTTTTCCAGGTCGGGAACAACCTGTTGAACGGTTCCATTCCTCAAGTTCCAACGCCAGGCAACCTGACGCCCGGCTTTTCCAGCCTGTGTCCCAATAGCCTGGCATTCACGCCGGATGCGAAATGGAATGCGGCAACCGGCTTGACCCCGTGGTATTCCACATGTGCAGCCGCCGAGTCGAATACAGCCAAGCCTTCGACCAATATCGCGTTATCGGACGATGGCCGAATCAAGGTATTTCAGTCGCAACAGACCGACCTGACATCGAACGCCGGCAACACCGGCGGGCAGGACGTCTACTCGGTCGGGGCTGATGGCCGACCCGTGCTGGAGAGTCTCGATGCGCTCGGCAACAAATTGATCGGCACCGCGAGCCTGCCTGCGGTTTCGCCCGACGGGAATGTCATCGCGTTCTTGTTTACGCCGACCGCCGCGAAGGTCGCCAAGGACACTGTTACCGGACAGATGTTTGCCGGCGCTCGTGGGCAACCCAAGCATCAGGTCGATGTGGGCATGGGCGGTGCGCCGCCAACAGGCTCGGCCAACGGGACGCCGAGCCTGTCGTCCATCAACGGAAGCAATGCGCTCGTGTTTTGTTCGTCGGCATCGAATCTGGTGCCGAGCGACAGCAACAATGCGCGCGACATATTCCTGGTCGATCCGCTCAACCCGACGGTTGCCGCGCAACGCGTCAGCGTGAACAGCGACGGCACCGAGTTGCCCGGCGACAGCTGCGAGCCGAAACTGTCTCACGATGGCGACCGGCTCGCTTTCAGCTTGTCGGCTCCGAGTCTCTATGGCACGACAGCACGCCAGATCGTCATCAAGGATCTGGTGAGCTCCGGCAAAGCGCTGATCACCGGACAAATGTATCCGATCACCGCATCATCCACTGGGCAGGGCGCATCCGCGGACAGTTCCGAGCCGGCGATCAACCACGACGGCAGCGTAGTTGCGTTTGTCTCGCAAGCGGACCTTGACGGTCTGGGTCCGCCTGTCGGCAATCGAGAAGTGTTCGTTTCGCTCGCGCAGAACACCGGATCCCGGCTGATCAAGCGTTTGCGCAGCGGCGACGGCAGCGTGCCCAATGGAGCCTCGCAGCACCCGCAGATTTCCAACGACGGCACCACGGTCGTCATGCAGACGTCGGCCACGAATTTTCTCGGTGCGAAATCGGTGGCCAAGGCCGATGCTGCATCCACCAAGCAGTGTGGTGCGGTGGCTATCACGACGAATTTCTTTTCAGTCGCATCGCTCGGCAGCACCTTGTGCACCGCCGACGGCAAAACGCTGAATCAAAACCCGACGATTTCCGGCGATGGCGTCACTGCCGGTTTCGACAGCGGCAACTCACCCACTGTCGGCGCTTCCGCTCGCAATGCGTATTCACAAGGTGTCGGCGTCTATCCGGGCACCGGAATTCCCAATCTCAGCGGCGACTACAGCGGTCAGTGGTTTGATCCGAGGCAATCCGGGCAAGGTTTGGTGATCGATGTAACCAATCCGGATTCGAATAATGGACGCGTGATGCTGCTCACTTGGTTCGTGTTCATGGATGGGCAACCGACTTGGGTGCAAGGCGCGGGCGTGCCGCATGCGGGAACCGGGCAGGCAGGCAGCACCGTTGTCGTCCAAATGGATCAAGTGGGAATTTTCCGGGGCGTTTCTTTCCCGCTTGGCGAAGCGCGGGCGTCGGGCACGCTGTGGGGAAGTATCTCGCTTACGTTCACCGACGCGAACACGGGCAACATGAGCTGGAACACGAGCTATCCCGGATTTACATCGGGTTCGATGCCGATCAAGCACTTCCTGCCGGTGTTGTTACCTGCAGACGACCCGAGCGGCGCACAGATCAAAGCCTGCTACTCCGGCAATTGGTTTAGTTCGGCACAAGTGGGGCAAGGTTTTGAGTTTGAAGTCGTGCCGACCGTCGGCGGCCCGTGGCTGTCCGTCGATTGGTTCACCTTTGGACCTGATGGTGCGCCGGTTTGGTTGTTCAACGCCGGACCGATCAGCGGCAACAGCGCACAAATGCAGTTGGGCTATATCGACGGCCCGGGAGCACAGTTCCCCCCCGGTTTCGATTCTGCGCGGATTACCGCTCACGTCTGGGGTACGGCAAAATTCACGTTCAGCGATGCAAGTCATGCGCATGTTGCATGGACGCCAAATCCCGGTGAACCGCGCGCGGCGTCCTATGGCGCCGTGGACCTCGACCTGCAACCTCTCGGCACGGGCCTGCTGGACCGACGGGTGTGCCATTGAGAGCTGCCGCGACGCCGGCGGTCCCTCGCCAGTCGACCGCGCGCCGCCGACGTTACTGTCGTTCAAGGGCGGTGCGGCGCATGCGACACTCGTGGACATGGCGTTGAAGGCGCAGCTGGTGCGCATGATCGAGGCGGCGTAGCAACGACGGATACCCACAGCACGATGAAACTCTCCAACATCTCCTTCGCCACCACCGATTGGTCGCGCATCGAGCGCACTGAACATCGCGGCGCGACGGGCGTCGCGTATTGGCGCACACAGATGTTCGGCGACGTGCGGGTGCGCATGGTCGAGTACACACCCGGCTACCTGGCCGACCACTGGTGCAGCAAGGGTCACGTGTTGCTGTGCCTGAGCGGCGAGTTGCAGACCGAACTGGCGGACGGCAGGACGTTCACGTTGTCGGCAGGGATGAGCTATCAGGTCGCCGATGATGCCGAACCGCATCGCTCGCACAGCGACGTTGGCGCGACGCTGTTCATCGTCGATTGAGATGGCGCCGATCGCACCGAGGATGCCGACGCGGCGGCGCGGACATCCGCGCTGATGGCGTTCGCGATGCGCTCCGCTGCCGACCTCCGCAATATGACGTGCAGATGGTGAGCAAATGTAATCATCGCGCGTTTCGCGTTGACACGCGTTCCCACGCAGGACTATCGTCTGTCGCAGTGTCCGGATGCAATGCATTCGACGCCACGTCACGCCACAGGGGTTTGACAGGGGGCTGCAGGTACGCGAATTTTCCGTGCCGACGCGCGCGCCGGTGCGCTGCGTGTCGGTGCCGATTGTCGTGGTCTGTCGTCGCATGGCTCGCCGCTGTGTGCGGATGTCTTTCGCACACCGCCACAGGGATTACTCATGCGCACGACCGGATTCATTCTTTTCGCCACCGCCAGCGCTGCCGCCGCGACGAATGCCGTGGCCAGCCAGCTGAGTATCGACCTGCCCGGCTACAGCATTGCTCTCGAAACCGTTTCGAGCACGAGCGGCACGCTGACGGTAAGCGGTGCGGGCAAGACGATTACGCGTGCGCTCAATCCGGGCGATGGCGGACATATCCGGCTCGGCGACGCGAACCTGAGCGACGGCGACTACCGCTTCCGTGTCGACCTCGCCGCGGCGCCTGCGGCGCAACAAGCGGGCAGCGGCGCCGAAGGCCGCGCCTACGTGGCGGCCACGACAAACGCGGTGGCGCCGATCGAAGGCAGCTTCCGCATCATCGCCGGCAAGGTGTACTACACGGCACCGGGTGCGCAGCGACTCGATTCCGGCACCGGTGTCGTCGCCAAGCCGCCGGTCGGCACGCCGGCTCCGGCGGACGTCGTCACCGCGGACGATGCGATCATCCAGGGCTCGGCGTGCATCGGCCTGGATTGCATCAACAACGAAAGCTTCGGCTTCGACACGCTGCGCCTGAAGGAAAACAACACGCGCATCAAGTTCAACGACACCTCCACTTCGGCCGGATTTCCCAATCACAGCTGGCAGCTGACCGCGAACGATTCGACCAGCGGCGGTGCGGAGAAATTCTCGATCGAGGACAGCACCGCGGCGACTGTGCCGTTCACCGTCAGCGGCAACGCGCCGAACAACGCGCTGTTCGTCGACAGCAGCGGCCGCCTCGGCTTGCGCACGTCCACGCCAGGCCTCGACATCCACGTGGCCACGAACGACACGCCGGCGATCCGCCTGGACCAGAGCAATGCCGGCGGCTTCACCGCACAGACGTGGGACGTCGGCGCCAACGAAGCGAACTTCTTCGTGCGCGATCTCACCGGCGGCTCACGCCTTCCGTTGCGCGTCCGTCCCGGCGCGCCGACGTCGAGTATCGACATCGCGGCCACCGGCGCCGTCGGCGTCGGCACCGCGTCGCCGAAGGCGCGACTGGACGTGAACTACTCGACGCCGCTCGCAACACCGGTCGCCGTGCTGCAGGTGAGCAACCAGGATCCCGGCATCGATCCCGCGCAGCGCGCGCGCTTCGCCGTCGACAGCAGTGGCAACGTGTTGGCGCGCGGCACGATCTCGCAGCTGTCGATGCGCGCCTCGAAGGAAAACTTCGCAGCGGCGGACGGCAACGACTTGCTGGCCAGGCTCGAACGCATGCCGATCAGCAGCTGGAACTATCGCGGCGAGCCGACCGGCGAGCGCCATCTCGGTCCGGTCGCGGAGGATTTCCACGCGGCGTTTGGTCTCGGCGCGAGCGACCACTACATCGCACCGGCCGACGAAGCCGGCGTCGCACTCGCCTCGGTCAAGGCACTGCAGGAACAACTCAAGCAGCGCGACCGCGAAGTGCAAGCGTTGGAGCAGCGCCTGCGCGCGCTCGAAGCGCGCCTCGACCGCGCCGCGCACTGAGGACCGCGCGATGAATCATCCATTGCGGATCGGCGCGGCGTGCGCCGCGCTGCTCGCGGCATGCCTGCCTTCGCAGGCATTCGCGTCGGTGCTCGCGGTCGGTCCGACCGACATCGGCAGTATTGCGATCGTCGACGTCGACAGCCACGACCAGGTGCCGCTGGAGATCGAAGCCTGCTGCGCCATACAGACCGGCACCGTCACGGCCGACAAGGCAAATCACCGCGTGTTCTTCATTGCCGCCGACGGCGGCGTGGAACAGTTGTACACGTTCGTCTACGGCATTCCGGCGAGCGTCGATTCGCTCGGCCTGAGCAACGGCCAGCGCGTGACTCATCTCGTCTACGATCCGGTCCACCTGCGCTTTGCCGCGCTCGTCGCCGATGATGCCGGCGGTGTCGATCCGGCCATCGTCTCGATGTTTGGACGCGTCGCCGTGACCGGTACGCTCGGCCCCGATTGTTGCAGCTTGCGCGCGGGCGTCGCGGCGTACGACGCGGCGGCGGATCTGTTCTACGCGGTCGGACGGCGCACGACGGACAGCACGGACCAGCTATTCGCGTTCTCGATCACGCAAGGCACACTGCTCGCGTCGTATCCGCTCGGCAGCGAGAGCGTTTCCACATTGCTGCTGCATGGCGGCGTGTTGTATGCGCTCAGCTACGATGCCGCGACTGACGCGCTGCGCGCCGCGACGATCACGTTCACACCCGGCTTTGCGCTCACGCCGATCGGCAGCGGCGCCGCGGGCTGCTGCTTCGTGCTCGCCGGATCCGCCGCGCTGGATCACGCGCGCAACACGCTCGTGGCGCTGACGCGTTCGTCAACGACGATCGAACCGTTCGCGATCCGTTCCTTCTCGCTCGCCGACGGCACGGTCACGCAAGGCTTCGCACTCGCTGCGAACGGCTTGTTCGAAGACACCGTGCCGCTGTCGGACCGCATCTTCGCCGACGACTTCGAAGGGCCGTGAAGCATCCAGATTCGTAGGGTGGGCTGGCCGACCCTACGAATCTACGGCACGGCGAAGGCTCGCGGATTGCGCCGCTGTGCGCCCGGATCCGCGCGACGCTTTCTCCAGCTCAGAGTTCGAAATTGTCGGCAAACACCAACTCTACGAGCAGATCCTGCGTACCCGTTTCATAGGCGCCGGCATCGCATGCCGAGCCGGCGGCGCGGAAGTTGGTCGCGTAGTTCATGTAGTAGCGCTGATCCCAACGGTCGATCGGCGCGGCCGCACAGGAGCCGCCATCGATTGCCACTCCGGACACGAGCGCGAACGTGCGCGTGGTGCCGCCGTTGTTCGTCAGCGTCGCGGCGAGGCCGGCGTTGGCCGTGGATGTGGCGAGCAGCGTGCCGCCGCTGTTTGCGGTGACGCCGTTGACTGGCGTGGCGCCGACGACGATCGAGCTGTAAACCGTGGCCGTGCCGGTACTCGAAGACACGTCGAGCCCCTTGCCGACCGACGCGACGATCGTCGAATTGTTGATGACCAGGTTGGTCGAGCTGCCGGTGCGGATGGCGATATCCGATGACGGATTCGTCTCGGTCGACGCCACGGTGGAGTTGTTGACCGTCACCGTGCTGCCCGTGCCGAACACGTTCATGCCGAGGCGACCCTGCACCGAACTGTTGTTGACCGTGAGGTTTCCCGATACCAACGTTACGCCGTTGCCCGTGGTCGATGCGCGCAAGTCCAGGCCACGCAACGTGACGGTCGCGCCGAACACGTCCAGTGCGTCGGCCGTGCCGGTCGCCTGCAGAATGATCGGACGCTTCTGCGCATCGACGATGACTTGGCCGCTGTTGAAGGTCGGCGCACTCGAATAGGAGATCGTCTGGCCGGCGAGCGCCTTGGCGAACACGATCTTGTCCGGGCCGGAAGCACTGCCGGCGGCGCAGCCGTCCACGGCCAGGTTGGTCTCCGCCGCTTGTATTGCTTCGGGCAACTCGCAATTGCCGTTGATCGTGCCGGCGGTGCTCGTGGTGTCGACGGTGATGATGGATTGCGCAGCGACCCCGCCGCTGGCGAGCACGAGAACGGCGGCGGCGAAAAATCCTGCGGGAATGCGCTTGTCCATGGTGATCTCCGAATCAGCGAGGTGGGAATGCCGGACCCGCGGCGCTGGCCCGGACCCTTGTATTCTAGCGCTTGTCGATCCGAGCTCGTGGTTTTTCCGTTGTTGCGAGTGGCTGATCAAGCTCATCTGCGCGTCGCAGGCATATCATTCCCCATCCTTCCCACGCGCAACCGCCATGACCATCGCGATCCTCGGATTCGGCCGCTTCGGCCAAGCCTTCAGCGACATGCTGCTCGCGGCCGGTCACGCAGTGCGTGCGTTCGATCCGAAGGCGGCGGTGCCGGCGCCTGTGGCGACGCCGTCGCTGGCTGCCGCCGTCGACGGTGCGCAATGGATCTGCCTGGCGATGCCGGTGCCGTACATGCACGACGCGCTGCGCGAGTTGCGGCCGCTGTTGCGCGCGGGGCAAACGGTGTTCGACGTCGGCAGCGTGAAGCTGCACCCGTGCGCGACGATGGACGAGCAACTCGGCGACGCGATCGCGCACGTCGGCACGCATCCGCTGTTCGGCCCGCTCAGTCTCGCTCGCGGCGATCGTCCGCTGCGCGTCGTGATCTGTGCGAACGCGCGGCATCCTCAAGCCGCCGCCGGTATCCGCGCGCTGTTCGCCGGACTCGGCTGCGAACTCATCGAGCAGGATCCGCAGACACACGACCGCGCGATGGCGCGCACGCACGCGCTGGCGTTCTTCATCGCCAAGGGGCTGGTGAACATGGGCGTGGACGACGACATGTCGGTGGCGCCGCCGTCGTTCCAGGGGCTCAAGCACATGGTCGCGGCCGTGCGTGGCGATGCCGGGCACTTGTTCGCCGCGATCCAGCAGGAGAATCCGTTTGCCGCCGAGGCGCGCGCCGGCCTGCTCGACTCGCTGACGCTGATCCATCGCAAGCTGCTGACGGAAACCGACGAGAATGGCAACCTCGCGATCCCGGGGCGTCTTGAAACCTAGCTGCGCTGCAGCGTCAAGTTTTGCTTTCGCGCATGGTCAAGCTGGATCGTCAGGCGTCGTTGAACTGTGCGTCTGCATCTTCCACTGCGTTCGCTTCATGCAACCGCGGACGTTTACCTTCGCATGCATCAGAAACCACTGTCGGAACGTGAACTCGAGGTGTTGGCTCGCGTCGAGCGCAAGCTGCTGCGCGGGCGCATGCGCATGGGGCTGCTCGGCCTTTTGATCGGTGCATGTGGCGGATTGCTCTGGGTCGTCATCATGTGGGCGGCGGCGCCGGGCTTCGGCAGCAACATCCGCGTCACGCCACCGACTGGGCGCGAGGCGCACGCGCTGCTGGAGGAAACCTTCTACTGGCTAGCCGTGCACTTCGGCCCGGTCGCCGCGATTTGTCTGCTCGCGGCGGGAATGTTCGGTGCGCTCGGCGGCGGACTGGCATTCGGGCTGGCGTGGCGCCTGATGGTGATGAACCACGCGAACCTCGCCGCGCGCGAGGTGGCGTGCGGACAATTCGAGCCGAAATATCAATCGGCGCAATTGCGTCGGCTGCTCGCTGCAAAGGGACTCCAAAAAGGCCGGTCGCCCTGAGCGGAGCGTCTGGGGGACTCCAAAAAAGTCGTTCGCCCTGAGCGTAGGCGCGTCTGGGGGGCTCCAAAAAAGCCGTTCGCCCTGAGCGTAGGCGCGTAGCGCCGAAGTCGAAGGGACGCGGCGGCCGACGCTTCGACTCCGCTTGCTCACGCAAGCGCAGCCTGTCCGGAGCAGTCGAAGCGTTCAGCGCGAACCCAGTGGCCGTTGATTGCGCTGCTTCGCGCGTCAAACTGACGCGCTCCCTTCTCCCGGCGGGAGAGGGGTTCAAGCGTTGCCGGGTTTACGCACGCCTGCCAGCAACTCAGCCGCGCTCCGCAAACGCCTTCAAGCGACCGAGTGCCGCGTCCCACTGCTGCCCGATCGTCTCGAGCGACTGGCGCGCGTGCTCGATCTGCACGGGATCGAGCTGCCACAGCCGCTCGCGGCCCTGCCACACGTCGCGTACCACGCCGGCATCGGCAAGCAAGGTCAGGTGCTTGGTCACGGCCTGGCGCGTGATCGCGGTGTTCGCCGTCAGCTGCGCGATCGAGAACGCGCCGCCGGCGCACAACACCGCGACCAGCTTCAGTCGCGTCGGATCGCCGAGCGCGGCGAACACGCCGGCAAGCGCATCGTTCGACCGTGCGAGCGCGGCGAGCGACGCAACGCGGCGCGCGCCCTGCTTCGGCGCCGCGCTACGTGGCGACATGGCGCACGATGTTGCGCAACTGCCCTTCCCAGCCACGTGAGTTCATGTGGAACGCTTCCATGCGCCGTTGCGGCGGTACCTGATCGAACCCGGATTCGACCACGGTCAGCAAGGTCGCGTTGTGCGGCGCGTCGGCAAGCGTGAACGTCACCAGCGTGCGCGGCTCGCGTTCGTAATCGACCTTCGGATCGACCGCGTAGGGATGCCAGCGGTACGACAACAGATCCTGCGGCTCGACCCGGTCGATCAGCGCATCGAATACGACGTGTTCGTAGCCGGGGATCGTGATGTTGCCGCGCGCGTGCGCGCCCGGCGCAAACTTCTGCCCGTGCAGATTCGCGCCGAACCAGCTGCCGAATTCGTCGGCGTTGGACAGCGCGCGCCAGACGCGTGCGCGCGGCGCATTGATCACCACGCTGCGCGTGATGCGGTCGGTCACTTCGGCCGCGCCGCTGCTTGCTTTCGCCTGGGCGTTCATACGGTCTCCGACACGATAGGTTGGGAAGTGCTCATCGATGTGCTCCAAATATGCAACCATTTGGTTGCTCTATTGCATTATCCACAAGTCCGGCACAAATGCAACCATTTGGTTGCACTATGCCGATGCCTGAGTACGTTTTAGCTCGGTGTGCGCGCCGCCGCGCCGGGCCCAAGCGGCCGGCGCAGCCACGCCGCCCAGCGCTGCACGCGTGCCCGCAGGCGCGGATACGGCTGCGCGGCGAGACGCGCGCGGATCGATGTGCTCAGTTCGCGCAACTGTGCGGCAGTGGCCGGGGCGCGGTCGCCGCCGTAGCGCGCCGCATCGAACGCATCGGCGAAACCGCTCGGCAGCGCGACCGCGGCCGCGGCGAGTTCGCTGCTGTACTCGCGCCACGTGCGCTGCGGCGCGCGCGGCAAGCCGCGCGAACTCAGCGTCAGCTCGAGCGCCTGCGCAAGACTCGTTGCACTGCTGCCGCCTTCGGCTTGCCGCAGCAGCAGCGCCACGGCACGGCTCTCGCGCGTGTCGCGCCATGCCAGCAGCACAATCGTGCCGATCGTCCAAGCCAGTCCCAGCAGCAACGCGAGCAGCGGCAGCCACGGCAGCGCGCGCAACACCGCATCGGCCAGCACGCGCTGCAGGTGCCGCGCCGCGCTCCACGCGTCGCGCGCGATGCGCAGCAACTCGGTACGCAGCGACGCGGGCGATACCTGCTCGCTGGTGTCGGCCAGGCGGTCGAGATAGCGGTCGGTTTCGCTCGCCACCTGCTGCTGCGGCCGCTCCTCGTCGTGCGGCAGCGGATAGAACGGCGTCGGCTCGAACATGACCCAGTGGCCGTCGATCCAGCCCTCGGCCCAGGCGTGGCCGTCCATCACGCGCACTTCGTAGTAACCGGTCAGCGGATTGCGTTCGCCGAGCGAGTAGCCGTTGGCCAGGCGTGCCGGTATGCCGACCTCGCGCAGCAGCACGACCATCGCGCTGGCGAAGAATTCGCAATGACCCTTGCGCGTGTCGAACAGGAACCAGTCCAGCGGCGTGCGGCCTTGGTACGGGACGACCGTTTCGTAACTGTAGGCATAGTCGCTGCGCAGATGCTGTTCGATCGCGAGCGCCTTGTGCCATGCATCGTCGCTGCCGAGCACCATCTGCTCGGCCAGTTCGCGCACGCGCGCCGGCAGCGCCGCGTCGAGTTGCAGGTAGCGCGCGTCGGGCGGCGGCGCGTCGATCGCATAGCGGCTGCCGATCAGGCGCGGCGTGGCGTCGATCGAATAGCGCGTGTCGCGACGCAGCGGCCGCGCCGCGGCAAACGTGCCGTCGCCGTTGTCGTACAGCAGCGGTGCCGGAAAGCGGATCTGGGTCGTACCGGCGGCGGCGAACAGCGCGCTGGCCTGCAGGTCGGCGGCAATGTCGATCTGCTGCGCGATACGCGCACCGCCGTCGGGTGTGTCCAGCTGCAGGTAGCCCGCGCGCAGCGTCGTCGACGTCGGCGCGTCGCCGCTGCGCTGCCAGCGATCGCCGACAAAACGGTCGAGCAGCTTGCCGCGCAGGTACAGCGGCTGCGACGTCTTGACGTACATCACGATCACGTTGGCCAGCATCGGATCGCGCTTGACGTCGCTCACCGACAACTCGTCGGCGCCCGCGGCGCTGCGGTTCGGCCTGGCTTCGGTTCCGCCGTGTTCCCCTCGGGCGCTGCGTGAGGCAGTCGTTGTGTGGTCGGCATCGGCATGCGGCTCTGCCGCGTCGTCACGCGCGCGGCGTGCGCCCGACGTCGACGCGTCCTCGCTCGGTGCGCCGCGCGGATCGCTGTAGTCGTGCGTGGTCGTGGCGGAGCGCCCGCCCAGGTACAACGCCGGCGGCTGCGGCACGTACAGGTACAGCGGCAGCGCCAGTAGCAACACCAGCAGGCCGACCAGCGCACCGCCATGCGCGCGCCGGCGCGGACCAAGCAGCGTCGTCGCTGCTTGCTGCTGCAACGTGACGCCGAGATCGAACGCGAACAGCGTCAGCACCGCGAGCGTGAAAGCTGCCGCGCACGGCACGAACAGCGCCGAACGCGATTCCGCCGCGACCATCAGCACCTGGGTCAGGCAGGTCGCCACCAACAGCAGCAGGTGTGCGCGCCGCGCCGCGATCACCAGCACCGCACCGGTGAGTGAGCACAACAGCGCGCCGAGCGCCGGCAGGATGCCGTCGCTGAACAACGTGGCGAGAAACATCAGCATGCCGAGCGCGGCGACCGCTTCGCCAACCCACTGCGGCGTCAGCGTCGGCCAGCGCCGCGCGCGCAGCGGCGCGCGCAGTTTCCAGCACGCGAACCACGCGCCGCTCCACAGCAGCGCCGCACCGAACGCATCGACCGCGTCGAGCGCCGCGGTCCCGCGCGTGAGCAGTGTCGCGCCGAGCAGCAACGCGATGCGCGATCCATACGGCTGGAATTCGAGCGGCGTATCCAGGCGCATCAGAACAGCTCCGTCAGGTCCATGCCGCGGAACGCGGGCGCCACCCAGGCACCGTCGACGCAGCGCACGCCCTGCGCGGGGCGCGCCGAAGTGCTTGCGCGTGCACCGAAGCTGGCGCGGTCGAACTGCACGACCAGCGGCACCGCGCCGCATTCGCGGCTGCGCGCGCTCACGTTGCGCCGCTGTGCGTCGTCGCCGGCAAACAGCAGCCAGGTGCCACCGCGCGGCAAGCGCTGGCGTTCGCGTGCCAGCCACGCGCCGAGCGGCGCGCCGGCATCGCCTTCGACCAGCGCCAGCGCCTCGCGGATGCGCGCCGTGGTGGCGCGGTCGCGCGCGGCCGGCACGACTTCGACCTGTCCCTGCGTGCGATACACCAAACCGGTGGCGATCCCGTCCGCCTGCGCACGCTGCAGCGCCGAGTGCGCGATGCGGAACATCATCTCGAACGTGCCGTCGCGACCGGGCAGGCGGTGTTCGCCGTGCGCCAGCTCGAGCAGCAGCCACAGTTGCGGCTGCGCGGTGCGATCGAATTCGCGCACCACCAGCGTGTTGCTGCGCGCGGTGCCGCGCCAGTGCACCGTGCGCGGCTCGTCGCCCGGCTGGTACGGGCGCGCGCCGACGTATTCGTCGCGGCCGCGGCGCTCGCGCGCGCTGTCGTGCTCGACGTTTGCATCGTGGCCGTGTTCGATCGGCAGGCGGCGCAGCGGCACCACTTGTGGATACACGACGATCTCGTGACGCGCACAGGCGAGTGCGCGGCGGCCCGCGCCAACGCCGAGCGGAAAGCGGCTTTGCACACCGACCGCATCGAGCACGCGCCGGCCGCGCACCGCCGGCGTCCAGCGCAAGCGCAAGCTCTCGCAACCACGCGCGCGTTCGATGTACGCCGCCAGCACCGGTGCCGTGTCGTCGCCGAGACGATCGTGCAATTCCAATCCATAGCGCGGCCACGCGCCGGCATCGAGTTCGTAACGGATCTCGATCGGCTCGCCGGCGATCGCCTGTGCCGGCGCGTCGCGCCGTACGCCAATGCCGCGCACCTGCCAGCGCGGAAACAGCCACGCCACGATCAGCGCCGCGGCCAGCAGCCAGGCCATGCCCCAGAGCAGGCCGATGCCGCGGTTCAACGCCAACGCGACCGTGACCGCGAGCCAGCCGCATAGCAGCCAGCCGATGCGGATATCGCCGAAGCGGCGCCCGAGCGCTTCCGGGTCGAGCTTCACGCCGACGCAGCGGCAACCGCGACCGGCACCGCGACGCTTTCCAGCGCCGCGTGCGCGGCGCGTTCGGCGGACGCGGCATCGTTGCTCTGGCGCAGCACCAGCCGATGCGCCAGCACCGGCACCGCGATGCGCTTGACGTGATCGGGCGCGACAAACGCCTTGCCCTGCAACAGCGCGACCGCCTGGCTCGCGCGCATCAACGCGAGCGCGGCGCGCGGACTGGCGCCGAGTTCCACCTCCGGTGCGGTACGCGTGGCGCGCACGACCGCCGCGATATAGCGCTGCACGTCCGGATGCACCTGCACCGCGCGCGCGGCGGCTTGCAGTTCGAGCAGCGCCGTCGGCGACAACACCGGTGCCACGTCGGCGAGCGGCTCGGCGTGCACGCGCGCGGCAAGCATTGCCGTTTCGTGCTCGGCCGAGGGATAGCCCAGATGCAGGCGCAGCATGAAGCGATCCAGCTGCGCTTCGGGCAGTGGAAACGTACCGTGGAAGCCGGACGGGTTTTGCGTCGCGATCACGAAAAACGTTTCCGGCAACTTGTGTGTCTGGCCGTCCACGGAGATCTGGCGCTCTTCCATGCACTCGAGCAGGCACGCCTGCGCGCGCGGCGTGGCGCGATTGATCTCGTCGACCAGCAGCACGTCGGCGAACGCCGGACCGGGCACGAACTCGAAGAGTTGCAGATCCTGGCGCCAGACCGCGCTGCCGGTTACGTCCGACGGCAGCAGGTCCGGCGTGCACTGCAGGCGGCGCATTGAAACATGCAGCGACTGCGCCAGCGTGCGCGCGAGCATCGTCTTGCCGGTGCCCGGCACGTCCTCGAGCAACACGTGGCCGCGCGCGATCAGCGCGGCGAGCAGGCAGAAGATCGCCTCGCCCTTGCCGAGGATGACCCGGTTCAAGGCGACGTGCAGGGATTTGAGTGCGGCGGCGGCGTCCTTCATCGGCTGGCGCTCCTGGTGTGGGAAGCGTAGCAGACGCCTTGCGTGCGACGCATGCGCGCGCAGCGGCAGGCGGTGACGCGAACGCCAAGCCAAACCACGGATAAACGGATATTGCGCACAACGCGTTCGTGACGTACCGCACTGACCAGCGCGGCCCAAAACTTGCACCATCCTCGTCAAGGTTGCTGCACGGAGACGCTTCCGCAATGAGCAAGATCCTGACCGACCTGCCGCAGACCGCGTTGTGGACCGACCTGGTGCACGAGGCCGAAGCCGGCGCCGCCACGCATCTGGACGAGGAACTGGAGAGTTACCTCGTGTTCGTGCTGATGGCGCACACGCGCGACGTGCAGTTGCAGCGTCAGGTGCTGGCGATCGATTATCTGCTGGCGCATGGCGAATCCGGCGTGCGTCACAAACAGGAACTGCGTGATCTCGGCGACCGCTGCCTGCTGCTCGCCGGGCTGTATCCGGAACAGGCGCAGCGGCGCCTGGTCGGCGTCGACTATTTCCTCGCCATGGGCAGCCGTGCCTACGGCGATCTCGCCGCGGCGCTGCGCGCGGCGGTGGCGGACCTGTACGGCCATTTGGCGCAAGCGTTCGCGCAGCTGGTTCGCGTGTTGATGGAACTGCGCCGCAATACGCGTGACGTCGCGCCGCTGCTGTTGCACGAGGTGTGCGCCAGCGCCGGAGCGGCGCGCGATCCGCAATTCCCGGGTGCGATCCTGCTCAGCCGCGCCGGCGGCACGCATTGATCGGCGTGCACTGAAGATTCGCGGCTTTCGCCGCGTCGCTGGCGCAAGCTGCAATGTGCATCGGCTGCATTTTCGCGAGCACGTTGCGTTCTCGAAAACGCTTCGCTGCCCACTCGAAGTAGAATCGGCGCCTCGTTCGCATCCGGAAATGTCGCAATGGACCAGAAAGTCATCTTCCCGATCCTGATGGGCGGCCTCGTCGTGCTGGCGATCCTGCGCCGCGTGCGGCGCAACATCGGGCGTCAACCGGTACAGCCGGGCATGATGTGGTTTCGCATCGCCGTGCTGGCGCTGCTCGGCGCCGCGTTCGCGTTCGGCGCGCTGCGCGACATGAACCTGTTCGGTGCGCTGCTCGGCGGCCTGGCCGCCGGCACGGCGCTCGGCTGGTTCGGCTTGCGCCATACGCGCTTCGAGCACACGCCCGACGGCCGTTTCTACACGCCGCATACCTGGATCGGCGTGGCGGTCTCGCTGCTGCTGCTCGGGCGCATCGCGTACCGATTCCTGGTCGCCTATCCGTCCCTGCAGGCGGCGCAAGCCGACGGCAATCCGTACGCGGCGATGCAGAGAAGCCCATTGACGCTCGCGATCCTCGGCGTACTGATCGGCTACTACGTGTATTACTACGTCGGCGTCCTGCAACGCAGCCGCAGCGACGCGCGCGACGCGCCGTGACGCTTCAGCGTGCCGCGTCCTGCGCGAGCAAAGTCAGGCGCATGCGTCCCAGCGCGATGTCGGCGGCATCGAATGGAAACGGCGCGACGCCGGTCACGCGCACGCGCCACGCACCGGCTTGCCGCGGCGGCGACGTCGTTCCGAACAGCGGCAGGATCAGGCGCATCGTGTCGGCGCCGGAGATCTCGAGTTCGGCCTGGGCCGGGCTCACCGCGACGCATTCGCTGTGACCGGCGGGACAACTGCCCTGCGCCGTCAGCGCCAGCAGCCGGATGCGATCGCCGTTCCGCAACGTCGCCTGCCCACCCACTTGTAGCACGAACGCCGCGCCGGACTGCACGTTCGCGGACAGGACGGCAGGCATCTGCGCCGCACATGGCGCGCACGGCAACAGCACGGCGACGGCGCACGCCAGCGCGCGCCGTCGGCAAGTCGCGGGGAACACGCGGGTTTTTTCAGTCCGGCATCGAGGCGCGCAATGCGGTGGCGATCGCCGCGTCGCCGCCGACGATGTCCGTCCAGCGCAGCTCGATACCCTTGCGGTGTCCCTTCTGCACGACCTTGAGCGATTCGGGCGCCAGCGTGATCGTATAGTCGATTTCGCCAATCTTCAGCTCGCGTCGAATAGGTTTATCGAGTTTCGTCATCGTCGAACTCCGTCATGCCATCCCCCAGAACCAAGACTTTGCACCTTGCCACGTTCAACATCAATGGTATCCGCAGCCGGATCGACCGTTTGCTCGAATGGCTCGAGCGCGAACGTCCGGATGTGGTGTGCCTGCAGGAACTGAAAGCCGAGGATAGCGCGTTTCCGCTGACGCAGATCCGCAAGGCCGGCTACGGCGCGGTCTGGCACGGACAGCGCGCCTGGAACGGCGTGGCGATCCTGGCGCGCGACGCGCAGCCGGTCGAGCTGCGCCGCGGCCTGCCGGGCGGTACCGACGACACGCACAGTCGCTATCTGGAGGCGGCCGCGCACGGACTCGTCGTCGCCTGTCTGTACCTGCCGAACGGCAACCCGATCAACGGTCCGAAGTTCGCCTACAAGCTGGACTGGTTCGATCGCCTGAATGCGCATGCCGCGACTTTGTATACAAGCGAGCATGCCGTCGTGCTGGCCGGCGATTTCAACGTCGTGCCGACGGATTTCGACATCTATGACCCGAAGTCCTGGCGCCGCGACGCGCTGCTGCAGCCGGCCACGCGCGAACGCTACGCGGCGCTGCTGCGTCAAGGCTGGCTCGATGCGCTGCGCGCCAAACATCCGGACGAGCGCATCTACACGTTCTGGGATTACTTCCGCAACCATTGGCAGCGCAACGCCGGGCTGCGCATCGATCACCTGCTGTTGAACGCAACGTTGGCGCCGCGGCTGAAGTCCGCGGGTGTCGACAGCTGGGTGCGCGGCGAACCGGGCGCCAGCGACCACGCGCCGACCTGGATCGAACTGGCTGAAAGCGCGCCGCGCAAACGCGCGCCGCCGCGGCGCAAGCGCGGCTGAAGCGCAGATCAGGCGCTGCGGCGATGCGTCAGGATGGGCGTGACCGTGCTTTTCGAGGACACCGGTGCTACGGGTGCGGCCGCCGCGACCTTGCGGCTGACCGGCCCGTGCGGCATCTGTTCCGGCGACGGCGCGTAGGCCAGCGCGCGCACGCCCGCGGTGGCGATCGCCAGCACCGCGGCGGCGTAGTGCGCTTCGGTGTTGTGCGGCGCCAGGCGCGCGTCGACACCGAACTTGCGCATGATCGGCGTGACCGCATCGGCCATCGCCTTGAGCGCCATCTCTTCCTGCTCGCGTGAAGGCGAGCGCGGATAGATGCGGTGGAAGATTTCTTGTGCCGCCGCGGCGGCGTTGCGCGTCACGATGGCGATGGTGTCCGGATTCATGGCGCGCCGTCCCTGTAGTTACCCGGGGCCATCGTAAGGCTGCCGGGTCTCGGTTTCAGTGATGGACCTAACATTTGGCCGGACCTGGTTGGCCCGATCCGTGCCCAGAATACGTGCTGCCGGTCTCATCCGCATCAGGGAAATCCCCTTATCCTGCGCCTCTCCAGCGTTGACGGACACGACGGCATGGCATTCGGCACGGTATACAAAGCAGCATTATGCGCAGCGTTCGCGGTCGCCCTGCCGGCGCGCGCGGCGATCGTGATCGACCTGTCCTATGTCGACAAGCAGTCGGCGCAATTCGCGGCGTTCAAGCAATTCGTCGACGCGGCCGTGGCGGGCAATCCCGGCTACGCCTTTTCCGCCGCCGATGCGGCGTACATGTACAAGCTGACCGGCCAGGGTCAATACGCCACGCTGGCAGTGCAAACGGCCGAAGCGCAAGTCGCCGCGGCGGAAAGTGCGATCGCGCAGGGCAACGCGCCCGATATCGCGGGCGACCAGTACCTGGACGTGGGACCGATGCTCGAGGACGTCGCGCTGACCTACGACTGGTGCGGCGACCACATGACCGGCGCGCAGAAGACGCGCTGGGCCAACTACGCCGAGCAGGCGGTGTGGAACGTGTGGCATAACACGCAGGCGCAGTGGGGCGGCGTGTCGCACCCGTGGCCGGGCTGGGCGGTGAACGATCCGGCCAACAACTATCACTACAGCTTCCTGCGCGCCACGATGTATTGGGGCCTGGCTTCGAACAGCACGACGTGGAAGGACCTGCTGCAAAACGCGAAATGGCCCGAGGAAGAAAGCTACACGGCGACGATCAATGGCGGCGGCAGCCAGGAAGGGACCGGCTACGGCCTGTCGCACGGCACGCTGTTCATGCTGTATCGCGTCTGGCGCGACTCGACCGGCAGCGACGTCGGCAACGCCAACGCACACGTCACCGACAGCATCAACTGGTGGGTGCACGCGACTGTGCCGACGCTCGACCGCGTCGCGGCGATCGGCGATCAATCGCGCGTGTCGGAACCGGTGATCTACGACTACCACCGCCATCTGGTGCTGGAAGCGCGCGCCGTGTCGAACGACGCAACCGCGCGCGCGACCGCGGCGTGGTGGCTGCATTCGATTTCCGATCAGGACATGGAAAGCGGCTTCAACACGCGCCACAACTTGCTGCCGGCCGGACCGGTCGCGTCGCCCCCGGCGGCGCTGACTTACTATGCACCAGCGACCGGACAACTGTTTTCGCGCACCGGCTGGGACACGCAGGCAATGTGGCTGCAGTTTGCCGCCGGTCCCTATGAGGAAAGTCATGCGCACCAGGACCAAGGTTCGTTCACGCTGTTCCAGCGCGACTGGCTCGCGGTGACCGAGAACATCTGGACGCATTCAGGCATCCAGCAGGGCACCGACACGAACAACGTGCTGCGCTTCGAAAAGGCCGGCGCCGTCATCGACCAGCAAACCGGCACGACCTCGACGATGAGCGTGACACCGGGTGCGAACGGCAGCGTGCATGCGGTCGCCAACCTTACGCCGGCCTATGCGGGCAATGCCGCCGTGCCGTCATGGCAGCGCACGATCGATTTCGCCAACCGCACCCTCACCGTCAGCGATGCATTCGCGCTCGGCGCCGGCACGGCGGCGATTTTCCAGCTCAACACGCCGGTGCAACCGGTGATCAACGGCAAGACCGCGATCGCCGGCGACCTGAAGATCCGCGTGCTGGCACCGGCCAACGCCACGCTCAGCGCGCTCGATTGGAGCACGCTCGACGCGAACGAATTCAACTCCGGCTGGCGGCTGGATGTGCGCGGCGGCACGACCGGCTACGTGGTCGAGTTGTCGGCGAGCGATGTGATCTTTGCCGACGGATTCCAGTAGCGCGACGGTTCACCCCGAGATGTCGTACGCGACGCCGCCCCTGCGGTAGTTCGGCGTCAGCACCGCGGAGCGCTGCAGCCGAGTAGCGCAGGGGCCGCGTTGCGCATCAGGCCAACGGCGCGCACCACTGCGCGATCGTATCGAGCGCCTGCGCCAGCACCTGCGCATCCGTGCGACCGCTGCGTACGGGAACATGCAGCGAATGGTCGGCGTGCTCGAGCGCAACCAATGTGGCGCGCGCGCCGAGGCCGGCGACGAGCGGCTGCAGCAGGTTCATGTCGGCCAACTCGTCGCGTGTGCCCTGCACGAACAGCATCGGAATATCGATGCGGACCAGGTGCGCCGCGCGCGTGTCGGACGGTTGTTTGGCCGGATGCAGCGGGAACCCGAGGAACACCAGGCCGCGCACGCCGGGCAACGGCGCACTTGCCTGCGCCTGCGAGGTCATGCGCCCGCCAAACGACGTGCCGCCCGCGACCAGCACGAGATCGGGCACGAGCTGCTGCGCGCGCGCGACCGCCGCGCGTACTACCGCGTGCGTGAGCGGTGGCGCATCCGGGCGCTTCGAACCGCGCTCCATGTAAGCGAACTGGTAGCGCAACGTGGCGATGTCGCGCTCGGCGAGGCCGTCCGCGACCGCGCTCATGAACGGATGCGCCATGCCGGCGCCGGCGCCGTGCGCAAACACGTAGCACGTGTGCGCATGCGCCGGCCGCTGCAGCAGGCCGGATACGCGTGTCGCATCGTCGACGACGATGCTGATCCGTTCGGCGCTCACGCGGCGGCGTGTTGCAGCAGCGTGTGCGCGTAGGCGGGCGCGGTCGGCTCGTGCATGAAGTACACGAACGTCTCGTCCCATCCGGCCCCGCGGATGCGCTCGTGCCAGCGCTTGAGATCCTGTTCGGAATATTCCTCCAGGCGCAACCGCACGTAACCCCACGCTGCGGTTCGCACCAGCGGCGGCGGCGCATTGTCCTCGCGTTCGGACAACACCAGCGCCGCCTGCGCGCCCTGCAACGCGGCATATACGTCGTCGCTGAACCAGCTGTCGTTGCGGAATTCGAACGCGGCGCGATGGCCCGGCGGCAGCAACGCGAGAAAATCATTCAGCCGCGGCAGATCCTTCTTGAGGTTCGGCGGCAGCTGGAACAGCACCGCGCCGCGCTTGCCGCCGAGCGACGCGAGCATGCGATACAGATACTCGACCGAATCCTTCGCCGCATCCGCCTTGATGCGCGCGTCGTGCGTGATGCGCCGCGATGCCTTGATCGTGAAGCGGAAATGTTCCGGCACGGTCTGCGCCCAGTTCTCCAGCACGCTCGGCTTGGGCATGCGGTAGAACGTGTTGTTGATCTCGACCGAGTGCAGGCGCTGCGCGTACCACGCAAGCATCGCGTCGGGTTTCATCTTGTCCGGATAAAAGCTGCCGCACCATTCCTTGAACGAATAGCCGCTGGCGCCGGCGAGCAGGGTCGATGCTGTCATTTGCGCTCGTGCCTTCTAGAATTCCCGCATGGCCAAACCCAAGCCCCTGAGCGAATATTCCGCCAAGCGGCAGTTCGATGCCACTCCGGAGCCCGCGGGCGAGGTCGCCGACACGCGCGAGGGTCCGCTGCTGTTCGTCGTGCAACAGCATTCCGCGCGCCGCATGCATTACGACTTCCGTCTCGAGTGCGACGGCGTGCTGCTGTCGTGGGCGGTGCCGAAAGGTCCCTCGCTGCGGCGCGAGGACAAGCATCTGGCGATGCAGACCGAGGATCATCCTTACGAGTATGGCTCGTTCGAGGGCGTGATCCCGCCGGGCCAGTATGGCGCGGGCGAAGTGATCGTGTGGGATTGCGGCGTATACAGTCCCGACGAAGAAGGGCTGTGGTTCCACGACCGCGCCGAAGCGCAACGGCAGATCCGCAACGGTCTGGAAAAGGGCAAGCTCAGCATCCAGCTGCGCGGCGAGAAACTCAAGGGCTCGTTCGCGCTGGTGCGGATGAAAGAGGCCAAGACCTGGCTGATGCTCAAGCATCGCGATCGCTTCGTTTCGAATGAAGACGTCACCGCGCGCGATGCATCGATCCTTTCGGGTGTCACGGTAAAGGATCTGAAAGTGGTGCCGGTGCGGCGCATGCCGGCGGCGCAGCTGATCCCGCACGGGAAGATTTCCGCCGCACCGGCCAAGCTCGAACCGATGCAGGCAGAAACCGCCGAGGCGCCGTTCAACAAACCGGGCTGGTTGTGGGAACCGAAGCTCGACGGCTATCGTGTGCTCGCATTCGTCAGTGACACCGGCGTGCGCCTGCAATCGCGGCGCGGCCTCGACCTGACCGGCGCGTTTCCGGCGCTGTGCGCGGAGTTGAAGCAGCAAGGCGTGCCGGGCAGCATCATCGACGGCGAGATCGTCGTGCTCGGCGCGGATGGCAAGCCGTCGTTCAACGCGCTGCAGAATCGCGTGCAGCTCAAGACCGCGCGCGAACTGGCCGCGGCCGACCGCGACACGCCGGCGATCTTCTTCGCGTTCGACCTGCCCTGGTTCGCCGGCGTGGACGTGCGCGCCGCAGCCTATGCAGACCGGCATCGCTACGTCGTGCAATGCGTGCTGCCCGCGCCGCTGGTGCAGCCGGTGCACGCCGAGGAAGACGGCGTGGCGATGCACGCGGCGGCGCTGGCGAGCGGATTCGAGGGCGTGATCGGCAAACGCAAGGACAGCCGCTACGAAGCCGGCCGCCGCTCCGCCGCCTGGCTCAAGGTCAAACCGACGCACAGTGCGGACTTCGTTATCGGCGGCTACACCGCCGGCAAGGGTTCGCGCGCGCCGCTCGGCGCGCTGCTGGTCGGCTATTGGGACAAGGGCGCACTGCATTACGCCTCGCATGTCGGTTCCGGTTTCGACAGCCGTTCTCTCGAGCAGGTGCAGGCGCGGCTCGAGCCGCTCAAGACACGCAGCTGTCCGTTTGCGGAAAAGCCGCCGCTCAATGCACCGACCACCTGGGTCAAGCCCGAACTGGTCGCCGAACTGAATTTCCAGGAGTGGACCGGCGACGGCGCGCTGCGCGCGCCGGTGTTCCTGCGGCTGCGCGACGATCTGGATGCGGCCAAGGTGCGGCGCGTCGACGCGCGCAAGGGCAGCAAGCGCAAACCGATCGACGAAGGCAGCAGCGCCGATGCACTGCTGGCGCAGCTGGATGCGAACAAGAACGCGTTCGAACTCGCCGTCGGCAGCGATCGCGTGCGCTTGACCCATCTGGACCGCGTGTACTGGCCGGAAAACGCCGCGCTCAAGCAGCCGGCACTGACCAAGCGCGACTTGCTGCGTTATTTTGCACAAGTGCACAAGTATATTCTGCCGCATCTCGCGGACCGCCCGCTGACCATGATCCGCATGCCCGACGGCATTCACGGCCAGCGCTTTTTCCAGAAGCACTGGGAACAGGAAAAGCCGGCGTTCGCCGAAACGATCACGGTCTGGTCCGGCAGCAAGGACGAAAGCCACGAGTACCTGTTGTGCAACAACCTGCCGACGCTGCTGTGGCTGGCGCAGTCGGGCACGCTCGAGTTCCACATCTGGCATTCGCGGGCGAAGCCGGGGGCTGATTCGCCGAACCGCAACACCGACTACGCCACCTCGCTCGAATCGCTCGAAGCCTCGATCCTCAACTTCCCCGACTACGTCGTGTTCGACATCGATCCGTACATTTACTCGGGCAAGGAAGCCAAAGGCGCGGAACCGGAGTTGAACACGGTCGCGTTCGAGAAAGGCAAGGAGGTCGCGTTCTGGCTGCGCGAACTGCTCAACGACATGCAGCTCGAGCCGATCGTGAAGACCTCGGGCAAGACCGGCTTGCACGTGTTCGTGCCGATCAAGCGCACGCTCGACTTCGACGCCGCGCGGCACGTGTCGGAGCTGGTCGGGCGCCACCTGATGCGCCAGCACCCGAAGGTGATCACGATGGAATGGAGCATCCCCAAGCGCACCGGCAAAATCTTCATGGATTACAACATGAACGTGCGCGGCAAGACGCTCAACGTGGCCTACTCGCCGCGCGGCGAGCCCGGCGCGCCGGTGTCGATGCCGCTGAGCTGGGAGCAGCTAGCCGACGCCCACCCTCTCGACTTCCGCCTGACAAATGTGATAAACAAGTTAACCCAGTTTGGCGATCATTGGCATAACGCGCTGAAAAGCAAGCAAGATCTGCAACGCGCGCTAAGCCGATCGCAAGGCTGATTCCGAGGGTTGTGGAGGGTGTCATGGCTGCGCGATCCATCGCTTCGTTGACGATCACGTTCGGGTTGGTGGCGATCCCGGTGAAGCTCTACACCGCGACCGAATCCGCACGCCAGATCTCGTTCAATTTCCTGCACAAGGATTGCGGCTCGCGCCTGAAGCAGCAGTACATCTGCGCCAAGGAAGAAGTGATCGTGCCGCGCGAGGAGATGGTCAAAGGCTACGAATTCGCCAAGGACCAATACGTGATGTTCTCCAACGAGGAGCTCAAGGCGCTGGAGGAAGCCGGCACCGGCGCCGCCGACATCACCGAGTTCATGCCGATCGCCGCAATCGATCCGGTGTATTTCGACAAGGCCTACTATCTGGCGCCGGACAAGGGCGGCGCGAAGCCATATGCGCTGTTCGCCAAAGCGCTGCGCGAATCCAAGCGCTGCGCGATTGGCCGCTGGGCCGCGCGCGGCAAGCAGTACATCGTGATGATCCGTCCGGTCGAGGATGGCCTGGTCATGCAGCAGCTGCTGTACGCCACCGAGGTGCGCTCGATCAAGGACATCGACATCCCGCACATGGACGTAAAGGAGGCCGAACTGAAACTGGCCAAGCAGCTGATCGACCAGCAGACCTCGGCGCGTTTCGATCCGACCGAGTACAAGGACGAAGTAGCCGAGCGCATCGAGGCGGCGGTGCAGAAGAAAGTCGAAGGCCAGGAAATCGCGGTGTCCGAAACGCCCGAGCGCGCCGGCGGCGCACAGGTGATCGACCTGATGGAGGCGTTGCGCGCGAGTCTCGCCAAGAAGGGTGGCGCGCCGCGCCGCGCCGAAGAAGAAAAGCCCGCTGCCACGCGCAAGCCGCCGAAGGCCGCCACGCCGAAGACCGCAGCCGCACCGGCACGCAAGACCGTGAAGAAAAAGTAGGGCGACAAGCCCGTGCCGTCGATGCAGAGCTACGGCGTCCGCGACGTCGAAAAGCTGCTGCGCCTGCCGCGCAGCACGCTGCGCGCGCTGATCGACGCCGGCTTCGTCACGCCGTCGCGCGGCGCGCGCAATGCACTGCGCTTCTCGTTCCAGGATCTGATCGTGCTGCGCACCGCGCAGGCGCTGGTCGATGCGCAGATTCCAAAGCGCCGGATCATGCAGTCGCTCAAGGCGCTGCGCCGCCGCCTGCCCGATGCGATGCCGCTGTCGGGCCTGCGCATCCGCGCTCTTGGCCAGCGCGTGGTGGTGAGCGAACGCGATGGCCGCTGGCAGGCCGACTCGGGTCAGTACCTGCTCGCGTTCGAAGGCGATCCGGCCGAAGGATCACTCGACGTGATCGAACCGGCGGTGCAGCCATCCACCACGCAAACCGACTGGTTCGAACGCGGCGTGGAGCTCGAATCCGACGACCGCGACGCGGCGCGCACGGCGTATGAAAAAGCCATCGCTGCCGATGCCGCGCACATCGAAGCGCGCATCAACCTCGGCCGTCTGCTGCACGAATCCGGCCGCATGGCGCAGGCCGAACGCGTCTATCGCGATGCGATCCGCGCCGACGTCGTCGACGCCACGCTGTACTACAACTTCGCCGTGCTGCTCGACGACCTCGGCCGCGCCGCGGACGCACTGCGCCTGTACGAATCGGCCCTGCGCCTGGACCCGGAACTGGCCGACGCGCATTACAACGCCGCGCTGCTGTACGAAGCCCGCGGCCGCAGCACGGATGCGATCCGGCATATGGCGCGGTATCGCAAGCTGGTGGGTGGGTGACCACCCACGCTTGATTGGTCGTTTTGTATTTCCCGCGGAGGCGCGAATCCAGTTCTTGCTTCTTCGCTCGTCGTTCCCGCGCAGGCGCGAATCTAGTTCTTGCTTTTTCGCTCGTCGTTCCCGCGCAGGCGCGAATCCAGTCCCCGCTTTTTCGCTCGTCATTCCCGCGCAGGCGGGAATCCAGTCCTGCTTTTTCGCTCGTCATCCCCGCGCAGGCGGGAATCCAGTTCTTTCTCATTGCTCGTCATTCCAGCGAAAGCTGGAATCCAGCTCTTGCATTTGCATTCAGAGCCGAAGCTTCCACTGTTCCTTCGGACCAGCGGGTAACTTTCTTTGCTGGCACAAAGAAAGTCACCAAAGAAATGCCTTTTAGAATCTGAGCCGCCCCAGGTTTGACGTAGCTCAGGTCGGAAAGCCTGCGCAGATCCCAATTACGTGTTCGTCGAAGCAGCGTAAAAGCCTTACGCGCATGCTAATTTTCTTTTTTATCGACGATGTCACTTGCAGGCAACGCGAATTCTGTGCACCGCCGTGTTGATTGGGGCGGTTCGGAACACTCCAGGCATGCAGGACGGTTCCTCCCATGGCACGCTCTGCTCGCCCGTGCTTTCTTTTCTGGTGACTCTTTTCTTTACACGAGTAAAGAAAAGAGTTACCCGCTCCTCCGTAGGAGGAGTGGAAGCCTTGGCTCTGAGAGTTACCCACTCCTCCGTAGGAGGAGTGGAAGCCTTGGCTCTGAGAGTTACCCACTCCTCCGTAGGAGGAGTGGAAGCCTTGGCTCTGAGAGTTACCCGCTCCTGCGTAAGAGGAGTGGAAGCCTTGGCTCTCCGCGCAAGATCAACAGACAAGATCAAAAGAAAGAACTGGATTCCAGCTTGCGCTGGAATGACGAGCCAAGAGAGCGAGCCAAAGCAGGAACTGGATTTCCGCCAGCGCGGGAATGACGAGCAAGGGCAAGACCAGGATTCCGTCTGGAATTGACCAGCTGACGAAAATCGTCCGCGGCACAACGCCGCGGACGGTTACAATCCCCGTCATGCCGCTGATTCAATTGCAACGCGTCGACTACAGCGTCGGCGGTCCTCTGCTGCTCGAACACGTCGATCTGACGATCGAGCCGAACGAACGCGTCTGTATCGTCGGGCGCAATGGGGAAGGCAAGTCGACATTGCTGCGCCTGATCGCGGGCGAGATCGTGCCGGATGACGGCGAGGTGCGCGTGCAGGGCGGCGTGCGTATCGCGCGGCTGGCGCAGGAAGTGCCGCAGGATACGCAGGGCAGCGTGTTCGATGTCGTGGCGCAGGGCCTCGGCGAACTCGGCGCACTGCTGGCGCAATACCATCATCTGATCGGACACGGCGACATGAGCGCGCTCGGCGCAGTGCAGGCGCAGATCGAGGCGCAGCACGGCTGGGATCTGGATCGCCGCGTGCAGCAGGTGCTGACGCGCCTGGAACTGCCCGAAGACGCCGATTTCGCCGCGCTGTCCGGCGGCATGAAGCGGCGCGTGCTGCTGGCACAGGCGCTGGTGCGCGCGCCGGACCTGCTGCTGCTGGACGAGCCGACCAATCACCTGGACATCGACGCGATTGCCTGGCTCGAGGAATTCCTGCGCGCTGCGAACTTCAGTATCGCGTTCGTCACGCACGACCGCCGCTTCCTGCGCGCGCTCGCCACGCGCATCGTCGAGATCGATCGCGGCCAGGTCACGTCGTGGCCCGGCGACTACGACAACTACCTGCGCCGGCGCGAGGAACGCCTGCATGCCGAGCGCCAGGCGAATGCGCTGTTCGACAAGAAGCTGGCGCAGGAAGAGGTGTGGATCCGTCAAGGCATCAAGGCACGGCGCACGCGCAATGAGGGCCGCGTGCGCGATTTGATGCAGCTGCGGCGCGAACGCGCGGCGCGGCGCGAGTTGGGCGGCACGGCGAAGATGACCCTGGCCGGCGCACAAGCCTCGGGCAAGAAGGTGATCGAGGCGCGCGCCGTCGACTATGCCTGGGCCGATCCGGCCCGCGGTGCGCGCGTCATCCTGCGGGATTTTTCCACGACGATCATGCGCGGCGACCGCATCGGCATCATCGGCCCGAACGGCTCCGGAAAAAGTACACTTTTGCACATCCTGCTCGGCACGTTGCAGCCGCAACGCGGCGAGGTCGTGTTGGGCACGGGACTGGAGATCGCCTACTTCGATCAGCATCGCGCTGCGCTGCGCGAAGACCAGACCGCGCTCGACAACGTCGCCGGCGGGCGCGAATACATCGAGCTCGACGGCCAGCGCAAGCACGCGCTCGGTTACCTGCAGGACTTCCTGTTCTCGCCCGACCGCGCGCGCGCGCCGATCACGCGGCTGTCCGGCGGCGAGCGCAATCGCCTGCTGCTGGCGAAACTGTTCGCGCAGCCGTCGAACCTGCTGGTGATGGACGAGCCGACCAACGATCTCGACGTGGAGACGCTGGAGCTGCTCGAGGAACTGCTTGCCGCCTACAACGGCACGCTGTTGCTGGTCTCGCACGATCGCGAATTCATCGACAACGTCGTGACCAGCACGCTCGTGCTGGAAGGCGGCGGGCGCGTCGGCGAATACGTCGGCGGATATTCCGATTGGCTCAAGCAGCGTCCCGTAGCTGCAAGTCCCGGCGAAGCCGCTGCCGTTCGCGGATCCCGCGCGAGCGGGAATGCAACGCCTTCCCCGGTCGCTGCGGGTCAGGCAAAGCAAGAACTGGATTCCCGCGTTCGCGGGAATGACGAGCAACGCGCAGCGGCGCCGGCCAAGCGCAAGTTGAGCTACAAGGACACGCGCGAACTGGAGCAGCTCCCGGCGCGCATCGAGGCGCTCGAATCGGAAATCGCGCAACGCACCGCAGCGATGCACGATCCGGCGTTTTACAAGCAGGACAACGCGGCGATCGTCGCCGCGAATGCAGCACTGGGCGACCTGCAAAAAGAACTCGATGCGGCGTACGCGCGCTGGCAGGCATTGGAAGGCTGAACGTCTGCAAGTGTCGATGGGCGGAACGCCGATACCGCCCAGGCCCGCGCGGGCGAAACGAACCTCGCCACGCGAATATTCGTTCGTAGGGCGCGATGAATCGCGCCCCTACGCAAGACGGCTGCAACGGCGCCGACCTGCACGCGCGCTTTGCGGACCTGCCGCGCGCGCACCGGCAATGCTAGGCTCGCAGCGCTTTCGATCGTCCGGAACTTCGCCATGCTCAAGCTGCTTGGATATGCGGCCGTCGCCGCCTTGCTGTTCGCCGCGCAACCTTCTTTCGCCGTGTCGAACCCGGGCACGCGCCCCAAGACCTGCCTCGTGCTCGGTGGCGGCGGCGCGCGCGGCGCGGCGCACATCGGCGTGCTCAAGGTGCTGGAACGCGAACACGTGCCGATCGACTGCATCGTCGGCACGTCGATGGGTGCGATTGTCGGCGGCATGTACGCGGCCGGCTACGCGGCGGACGATATCGAGGCGCTGCTGCGCGCGATCGACTGGAAGGACATGTTCCAGGACGATCCCGCACGCGTGGATCTGCCGATGCGGCGCAAGCAGGACGAGTTACGCTTCCTCGGCGGCGTCGAGTTCGGCCTGCGCGACGGCAAGATCGCGTTGCCGCGCGGGCTGATCCAGGGCCAGAAACTGCAGCTGTTGTTGCACCGCCTGCTGGTGTCGACGCTGCGCACGCAGAAGTTCGACGACTTGCCGATTCCGTTTCGCTCGGTCGCCACGGATATCGCCGCCGGCGAACGCGTGGTATTCGCCGACGGCGACCTGCCGCTGGCGATCCGCGCCAGCATGTCGGTGCCGGCGGCGTTCGCGCCGATCCGCGTGCGCGGCAAGCTGATGGTCGACGGCGGCATCACCGACAACGTGCCGATCGACGTGGCGCGCGATCTCGGCGCGCAGCGCCTGATCGTGGTCGACGTGGCCGAGCCGCTGGCTGCCGACGACAAGCTCAATTCGCCGTTCACGATCGCCAACCAGATGCTGACGACGCTGATGAAGCACGCCAGCGACGAACAGATCGCCACGCTCGGTGCCGGCGACATCCTGCTGCGGCCGGCGCTGGGCGACTTCACCAGTGCGGACTTCGAGCGCACCGAGCGCGCGGTCGAACTCGGCGAGGCCGCCGCGCAGCAAGCGGTGGAGCGCCTGCGCCGCGACGCGGTGGAGGCGACCGAATACGCACGCTTCGCCGAGCACCATCGCCTGGCCGAATTCGATCCGCCGCTGATCGCGTGGCTCGACGTCAAACGCAACCGCAGCCGCACGGCGGGCTATGTCGAGCAGCGTCTGTCCGGCGCGGTCGGCAAGCCATTCGATGCGCAGCAGCTCGAGCACGATATCGGGGCGGCGTATGGCGAAGGCAGCTACGAGCGCATCAGCTACGATCTGGTCGAGCGCGACGGCGCAACCGGCCTGAGCGTGCAACCGGTCGACAAGGGCTGGGGACCGAACTTCCTGCGCCTCGGCCTGCGCCTGTCCGACAACTTCAATGGCCGCAACAGCTATCAACTCTACGGCGAGGCGAACTTCACCGGCTTGAACGATCGCGGCGGCGAGAGTCGCAACCGCGTGCAACTGGGCCAGGTGACGGAGCTGTACAGCGAATTCCTGCAGCCGTTCGGCGCGCGCGGCCAGTGGTTCGTCGCGCCGTACCTGCAGTACGAAGCGTTCAACTTCCCGGTCGGCGGCGGTGCAAAAGTGGATTTCGCCGAATACCGCCTGAACCGCGGACTCGGTGCACTCGAGCTGGGTTGGTCGCCGGATGCGCGCTGGCAACTATCGGGATTGCTCGAATACGGCCGCGAGACGGCGCATCTGCGCATCGGCCAGCCGGATTTTCCGGATGTCTCCTCGAGCTTCGGCGGCGTGCTCGTGCGCGGCATCTACGACGACCTGGACCAATCGGGTTTTCCCGCACGCGGCACGCGCGTGGACGTATCGCAGGAATACCTGCTGCGCGCGCTGGGCTCCAGCGACACCGCGCAGATCACGCGCGTGCGCTGGGACAGCGCACTTTCCTCCGGGCCGAACAACTGGCTGGTCGGCGGTCATCTGAACAGCGCCAACGGCACCGCCAGCGGCACCGGCGCGCAGCTCGCCGCTTTCAGTCCGCTTGGCGGCCTGACCAACCTGTCCGGCTACACCGAGAACCAGTTGTTCGCGACGCAGAGCGCGCTGCTGCGCGGCGTCTACTACCGGCGCATGACCGACGCGCAAGCGCTGTTCAGCGTGCCGTTCTATCTCGGCGGCAGCCTCGAAGCCGGCGGCATCTGGGACACGCGCCGCCAGATCGGCGCAAATCTGATCGGCGCCGGCAGCGTGTTCGTCGGCGTGGACACGCTGCTCGGCCCGATCTTTCTCGGCTATGGCTACGCGCAAGGCGGGCACAACGCACTGTACCTGACGTTCGGTTCGTTGCTGCGCAGCGGCGACCGCTGAAGCTCGTCGACCGGCGCGCGCACGAACGTTATGCTTGGCATGCCTTTGGGGGACAGCAGATGACCGAATCCGACGTCAACCGACGCCCGATCGCCGCACGCGATACCGGCTGGGCGCGCTCGATCGCTGCGGCGCTGGCGCACTCGCGCATCACGCCCAATCAGATCTCCGTCGCGAGCGTGCTGTTCGCGCTGGCCGGCGCCGCCGCGCTGGTGTGGTGGCCGGGCTATGCGGGATTGTTTACTTGTGTGCTTTGTATACAACTGCGCCTGCTGTGCAACCTGTTCGACGGCATGGTCGCGGTCGAGGGCGGCAAGGCCTCGCCGCTCGGCCGCATCTACAACGAGTTGCCCGACCGCATAACCGACACGGTCTTCATCGTGGCGCTCGGCTACGCCGCGAACGCGCCGTGGCTCGGCTGGCTCGGCGCGGTGTCGGCGGTCGGCACGGCGTACGTGCGCGTGTTCGGCGGCTCGCTCGGCCTGAGCCAGGACTTCCGCGGACCCGTAGCCAAGCAGCAGCGCATGGCGCTGCTCACGCTCGGCTGCCTCGCGGCCGCTGCGGAACTGTATTGGAACCTGGAGCATCGCGCGTTGCTGATCGCGGCGATCCTGATCGCCGGCGGCTCGTTCATCACCTGCGCTACGCGCACGCGCGCGATCGTGATGCAGCTGCGCGAGCCGCGCTGACATGTGGCTGTCGTACCTGCTCACGTTCGTGCTGCGCGTGCTGGTCGGCGCGCAGGCGCGCTGGATCGGCAGCCGGCCGGAAGCACGCCTGCGCATCTACTACGCCAACCACACCAGCCACATGGATACGCTCGCGCTGTGGTGCGCGTTGCCGACGGAACTGCGCGCGACCACGCGACCGGTCGCGGCGCGCGATTACTGGAGCGGCGGCGGGATCAAGTCGTATGTCGCCACGCACGGCTTCAACGTGCTGTTCATCGACCGCAGCGGCGATCGCGCCGAACGCGATCCGCTCGCACCGCTGCACGATGCTCTGGCACGCGGCGAGTCGCTGATCATCTTTCCCGAGGGCACGCGCACCGCGCAGGCACTGCCGAATGCGTTCAGGAGCGGCTTGTACCATCTCGCGCAGAAGGTTCCGGAAGCGGAACTCATCCCGGTGTATCTCGACAACCTCTATCGAAGCATGCCGAAAGGTTCGCTGCTGCCGGTACCGCTGACCTGCTCGGTGCGTTTCGGCGCGCCGCTCGCGCGCATCGCCGACGAGCCGAAGGACGCGTTCCTGGCGCGTGCGCGCCAGGCCGTGGTGGATCTGGCATGAACCCGCTTCAATCCAACGACGCCGTCGCGCGCGGCGCGACGATCACTCGCCCTCTCCCGCTGGCGGGAGAGGGTACGGGATGAGGGTGGGCCGCACACTGCCGCATCGCAACCGCGCACAAGCCTCAGTCGGAGCCAGAGCGCGCCCGACGCCAGGAGTCGCACCATGACCATGCAACAAAAATTCTACTGGCTGTTCGGCGGCATCCTCGCGCTGTTGACGCTCGCATCGCTGATCGGCTGGCTGCTGCACGTGCGCGCGCGGCGCGCCGGCGGCAGCGCCACGATCGACAACCTGAACGCGCGCGTGCGCGCGTGGTGTGTGATGGTCGCGATCATCGCGGTGAACTTCTTTCTCGGCAAGAACGCCACCGTGGTGCTGTTCGCCGTCGCTTCCGCGTTCGCGCTGCGCGAATTCATCACGCTCACGCCGACGCGGCGTGGCGATCACCTGCCGCTGGTGGTGTGCTTCTACGTGCTGCTGCCGGTGCAGTACTGGCTGATCGCGGCGAACTGGTACGCGCTGTTCGCGATCTTCCTGCCGGTGTACGGTTTCCTGCTGCTGCCGGTGCTGACTGCGCTGTCCGGCGACACCGAGCAGTTCCTCGAGCGCGTCACCAAGGTGCAGTGGGGGCTGATGATCACGGTGTACTGCATCAGCTATGCGCCGGCGCTGCTGCTGGTGCAAGTGCCGCAGTTCAGCGCGCAGAACCAGAACCTGCTGCTGATGATTTACCTGCTCACGATCGTGCAGCTGAGCGACGTGCTGCAGTACGTCTTCGGCAAGTTGTTCGGCAAGCACAAGATCGCGCCGAACGTCAGTCCGTCGAAGACGGTGGAAGGCTTCGTCGGCGGCGGCCTGAGCGCCACCGCGATCGGCGCCGCGCTGTGGTGGATCACGCCGTTCACGCCGCTGCAGTCCGCCGGCATGGCCGCGATCATCGTCGTTGCCGGCTTCCTCGGCGGCATCGCGCTGTCGGCGGTCAAACGCAGCCTCGGCGCGAAAGACTGGGGCTCGATGATCGAAGGCCACGGCGGCATGCTCGATCGGCTCGATTCGGTCAGCTTTGCCGCGCCGGTGTTCTTCCACATGGTGCGGTATTTCTTCGAGCCGTAAGATCCACCTTGAAGTGCGGTCAGGCTTTTTTTTGCGGTGCCTGTGATATTCGTCGCCGCGCCGCGAATCACGTATCCGACAGCCCGCACCGGCGGGCAGAATCGGAACGCAACCCGTATGGAGCACGCCGCTCTGAGCATGACCGCCGCGGAACTGAGCGAGCCGTTTCGCGAACTCCTGGAACGCCATCGCAAGATCGTGTTCAAGGTCGCGAGCACGTATTGCCGCGACCCGCACGACCGTGCCGACCTGGCGCAGGAAATCGCCGTGCAGCTGTGGCGCGCCTTCCCGCACTACGACCCGGGCCGGCCGTTTTCGACCTGGATGTACCGTATCGCGCTGAACGTGGCAATCTCGTTCCGTCGCGTGAGCGGCGCGCACGAGCGCCACGTCGTCGCGTTCGACGAGGCGCATCACGATACCCCCGCCGCGGGCGATGCCGCCGACGACGAACGAATCCGCCTGCTGTATCGCTGCATCGAGGCGCTCGATCCGCTCAACCGGGCATTGCTCATCCTGTATCTGGACGAGCGCAGCCAGCGCGAGATCGCCGAAATCCTCGGCATCACGGAAACGAACGTCGCCACGAAGATCGGGCGCCTCAAAGAGCGCCTGCGCAACGACATGAGCGAGGTATGACACCTATGGAGACGACGATGGAACTCGACGAATTGAAATCCGCCTGGCAGGCGCTCGATCGTCGCCAGGAGATGCAGTCCGCGCTGAACCTGCATGTTTTTCTCGACAGCAAGCTCGACAAGGTGCGCGCGAGCCTGCGCTGGCTGTATTGGGGAAAGATCGTGCAGATTCTGTTCGGCGACGCGCTGATCTATTCCGGCGTCACGTCCGCGATTCGCTACGTCGACACGCCACATTTGCTCGCGTGCAGCGCATTCATGCTGGCGTATGGACTGCTGATCGTGATTTTCGCCGGCGTGACGATCGGCAAGGTCAGCAGCATCGACTACGACGCGCCGGTGCTGGAGATCCAGAAACGCGTCGGCGCACTGCACCGCATTCAGGTCATCGGCAGCCGCTGCGCCGGGCTGCCCTGGTGGTTGCTGTGGATCGCGATATTGGTGCTCGAGGTGAAGGCCAACCTGGACACCGACCTGTTCGTGACCGCCCCGCTTTTCGTGTGGGCAAACGTTGCGCTCGGCGTGATCGGCATCCTGGCCAGCGCCGGACTCTACCGGCGCTGGCGCCGGAAGAGCCCGGAATCCGTGCGCAAATTCGAGGACCAATCGTTCCGCAGCCTCGCCAACGCGCGCAAATTGCTCGATCAAATCAAGCGCTTCGAGCAAAGCTGAACAAGACGTATCGCTTCATCGCGAACAAGCGATATAATGCGCGCCCCTCCCCTGCCGAGGGGCGCTGCAAGTCCGCTACGCGCGGAATCAGGCTCGGCAGGTTTTCGGGTTCCATTCCGAAACGGCGCCCAGTGAAAACTGGAGATTTAGCCAATGAATGCTGTCGTAAAAACGTCCGCCAAGGATGATTTCAAGGTTGCCGATCTGTCGCTCGCCGACTTCGGCCGCAAGGAAATCGATATCGCCGAGCACGAGATGCCGGGCCTGATGTCGATCCGCAAGAAGTACGCCGCCGCCAAACCGCTCAAGGGCGTGCGCGTGACCGGTTCGCTGCACATGACGATCCAGACCGCGGTGCTGATCGAGACGTTGAAGGATGTCGGCGCCGACGTGCGCTGGGCTTCGTGCAACATCTTCTCGACGCAGGACCACGCCGCCGCCGCAATCGCCAAGACCGGCACGCCGGTGTTCGCGTGGAAGGGCGAGACGCTGGAAGAATACTGGGACTGCACGCTCGACGCGGTGACGTTCCCCGGCAACAAGGGTCCGGAACTCGTCGTCGACGACGGCGGCGACGTGACGCTGCTGATCCACAAGGGCTACGAGCTCGAACAGGGCGACAAGTGGGTCGACTCGCCGTCGTCCTCGCATGAAGAGCAAGTGATCAAGAACCTGCTCAAGCGCGTTGCGAAAGAACGCCCCGGTTTCTGGACCGGCGTGGTCAAGGACTGGCGCGGCGTTTCCGAGGAAACCACCACCGGCGTGCATCGCCTGTATCAGATGATGGAAGCGGGCAAGCTGCTGGTGCCGGCGATCAACGTCAACGATTCGGTGACCAAGTCGAAGTTCGACAATCTGTACGGCTGCCGCGAATCGCTCGCCGACGGTCTGAAGCGCGCGATGGACGTGATGCTTGCCGGCAAGGTCGCTTGCGTGTGCGGCTACGGCGACGTCGGCAAGGGCTCGGCGCACAGCTTGCGTGCCTACGGCGCGCGCGTGGTCGTCACCGAGATCGATCCGATCAATGCGCTGCAGGCTGCGATGGAAGGCTTCGAGGTCAACACGGTCGAATCCACGCTTGGCCGCGCCGACATCTACGTGACCACGACCGGCAACAAGGACGTGATCACGCTCGAGCACATGCAGAAGATGAAGGACCAGGCGATCGTGTGCAACATCGGCCACTTCGACAACGAGATCCAGGTCGATGCGCTCAAGGGCGTGGCCGGCGTCAAGCACCTCAACATCAAGCCGCAGGTGGACAAGTATACTTTCTCCGGCGGCAACGCGATTTTCCTGCTCGCCGAAGGCCGCCTGGTGAACCTGGGCTGCGCCACCGGCCACCCGAGCTTCGTGATGTCGAACTCGTTCTCGAACCAGACGCTCGCGCAGATCGACCTGTGGGCGAACAAGGACAAGTACGAGAAGACCGTGTATCGCCTGCCGAAGAAGCTCGACGAGGAAGTCGCGCGCCTGCATCTGGAAAAGATCGGCGTGAAGCTGACCAAGCTGACCGATGCGCAGGCTGCGTATCTCGGCGTGTCGGTGGACGGCCCGTACAAGGCCGAGCACTACCGCTACTGAGTCTGCGTCGACTGCAACCGGGCACCGCGGCGGATGCTTCGCGCATCCGCCGCGAGCGGCGCAAATCGAGTCGAGAGTGGAAACCATGCGGAATGTTCGCATCGCAACGCTGTACCGGAGTGCGGCCCGCTTGCTGTGCATCGCCGCACTGCCGCTTGGCTCCGGCTGCGCGAGCAATGCGCCGTTGAGCGCGAATGAACAACACGCGCTGGCGCAACCGCCGCACGACGTGGCCGCGCTGGTCGATGAGTTGCAGCCGGGCGTGGCGGATTACATCCGCGAGGCGGAACGTGACGGGTCGAAGGACGGCCATCCGCTCGACGCGCAACAGCTCGAGCTCGCCCGCGCGGTGGGCGTCATGGAACCCGAACGCGTCGTGGTCGTCTACACGCATCGTTTCCCGGTGGCTTCGGACGCGGCCCTCGCCGCACAGCTCAGGACGCGCTTCGGTATCGGCGGCGCGGCGGACGGCGGGCTGACCATGGGCCACACCATTTTCATCGCCGGAAAATATGCCGGCGCACGCTGGCTGCTCGCGCACGAATTGACCCACGTGGCGCAATTCGAGCGCCTCGGCGTCGAACGCTTCGCGCACGACTACCTCACCCAGATGCTCATCGTCGGCTACGCGCGCGCACCGCTGGAGCGCGAGGCAGCGGCGAACGAACCGCTCGGCAAATGACGCGCATGCGTACGCGCCCACGGATCAAGATTTGTTGTATCGGCAGCGTTGCCGAAGCGCGGCTGGCGATCCGCTACGGTGCCGATGCGCTGGGCCTGGTGTCGGCGATGCCGAGCGGCCCCGGTCCGATCGACGAGCAATTGATTGCGCAAATCTGCGCAACAGTGCCGCCGCCGATCGCGACGTTCCTGCTCACCAGTCTCACCGACGCCGACGCGATCATCGATCAGCAGCGCCGTTGCGGCGCGAACACGCTGCAGCTGGTCGACGCCGTGGCGCTCGACACGTATGCGCGGTTGCGCCGTGGCTTGCCAGGCATCCGTCTCGTGCAGGTCGTCCACGTGCTCGGCGCTGAGTCGGTGCGCGAAGCCCTCACGATTGCGCCGCATGTCGACGCGCTGCTGCTCGATTCGGGCAACCCGCATCTGGCCGTGAAGGAGCTCGGCGGCACCGGCCGCGTACACGACTGGGCGCACAGCGCGCGGATCGTGCGCGAATGCGGCAAGCCGGTTTTTCTGGCCGGCGGCCTGCGCGCCGAAAATGTGCGCAGCGCGATCGACGCGGTGCAAGCGTTCGGCCTGGACCTGTGCAGCAGCGTGCGCAGCGACGGCCGCCTCGACGAATCCAAGCTCGCCGTCTTTTTCGCGGCGCTCGAACAACCAGGAATGCTGCCGGCATGATTCCCATAAGCCTCGAATTCTTTCCGCCCAAGACCGACGAGCAGCGCGCCACGCTGGAAGCGGCGCTGCCGAAATTGAAAGCACTCAAGCCCGACTACGTCAGCGTGACGTTCGGCGCCGGCGGCTCGACGCTGTCGTACACGCCCGAGACGGTACGTCATCTGCGCGAAGATCATGGCCTGGACGCGGCGCCGCATCTGTCGTGCATGGGCGGCACGCGCGCTGAAATCCTCGCGCTGCTCGATCGCTACAAGGCGATGGGCTGCAAGCGCATCGTCGCGCTGCGCGGCGATCTGCCTTCCGGCATGGCCAGCTACGGTGACTTCCGCTACGCGAGCGAGCTGGTCGAGTTCATCCGCGCCGAGCGCGACGGCTACTTCCACATTGAAGTGGCCTGCTATCCGGAAATGCATCCGCAAGCCGGCGACGCGCTGGCGGACATGAACAACTTCATCGCCAAGGTGAACGCGGGCGCGAACGGCGCGATCACACAATATTTCTTCAACCCGGATGCGTACTTCCGCTTCGTCGACGAAGCGCGCAAGCACGGCGTCACGGTGCCGATCGTGCCCGGCATCATGCCGATCTCGCAATACGCGCAGCTGCGCCGCTTCTCCGACATGTGCGGCGCGGAAATCCCGCGCTGGATCGCCAAGCGCCTGGAGGCGTTCCGCGACGACGCCGACGCGATCCGCGAATTCGGCGCCGACGTGGTGGCGGATCTGTGCCGCAAGCTGATCGCGGGCGGCGCGCCCGGAATCCACTTTTATACATTGAACCGGGCTCGCGCGACCCTGGCGGTCCACGAGCGCCTGAACGGGTAACGAGTTGGAACGGCGGCGCTCCGAACGAAGGAGCGTCTATAGCGCCGCGAGCAGCATCTTGCCGCCGGCGAGCAGCAACACGATCGCCAGCAGGCGTCGGATCGCCAGCGTCGGCAGGCGCCGGCTGCCCGCCCAAGAACCGAGCGCACCGCCGGCCAACACCATCAGCAACCACCACGGCAACGCCGCTGGCAGCGTCGACAACGCAACGCCGCGTCCGGCCAGCCCAGCGAGCGAGTTCACCAGGATGAACGGCGCCGCCACTCCGGACGCCTCGCGCACGGTACCCCAGCCGGCGAGCACGATCAGCGGGCTCAGGAAAATGCCGCCGCCCACGCCGGTCAAACCGGACAGCAAACCGAGCACGGCACCGGCAACGATTGCAATCGCAATGGATGGCGGGCGCGGTTCGCTCTGCGCAGGCGACGGCGACATCAGCAGGCGCAGCGCCGAATACACCAGCACGGCGCCGACCAGCGGCCGATAGAGAACGTCTGGCAGGGTTATCGCCCCGCCGATCAATGCGGCGGGAATCGACGTCAACGCAAACGGCCAGAACAGGCGCCAGCGAAACCAGCCGCCGCGCCAGAAATTCCAGGTGCCGATTGCGGCCACCAGCGCGTTGAGCACCAGTGCGGTCGGTTTCATCTGCGCCGGCGCCATGTCGAACAACGCCATCGCGGCCAGATACCCGGATGCGCCGGCGTGCCCGACGCTCGAATACAGCAGCGCGGTGAGCAGCAACAGCAGCCCAAGCAGCAGATCGTGTGCAGTCATCGGCGAACCATTCGCGGCGCATAAGCATGCCATAATTGGCATTCAGCATCGGCACTACACGATTTCGGGGACACACATGGCGCAGCAATATCCGCAGCACATCTGGCACAACGGTGCGATCAAGCCGTGGGCCGAAGCGACCACGCACGTGATGGCGCATGCGCTGCACTACGGCTCCTCCGTGTTCGAGGGCATCCGCAGCTACGCCACGCCGAAGGGCCAGGCGATCTTCCGCCTGACCGATCACCTGAAGCGTTTGTATCATTCTGCAAAAATATACGACATGCCGATCCCGTACGATCTGGCGCAGCTGGCGCAGGCCTGCCGCGACGTGATCAAGGCGAACGGCCTGGCCAAGGCATACCTGCGCCCGGTCGCGTTCCGCGGCCTCGGCGGCTTCGGCTTGTCGGCGGACACGCCGACCGACGTCGCGGTCGCGGCGTGGGAGATGGGCCCGTATCTCGGCGCCGGCGTGCTCGAAGAGGGTATCGACGCCTGCGTGTCGAGCTGGCAGCGCTTTGCGCCGAATACGATCCCCGCCGGCGCCAAGGCCGGCGGCAACTATCTTTCCGGCCAGCTGGTGGCGCGCGAAGCGCGCCGCCTCGGTTTCGGCGAAGGCATCGCGCTGGCCTCCACCGGACTGCTCAGCGAAGGCGCCGGCGAAAACCTGTTCCTGGTGTTCGACGGTGCGCTGCACACCTCACCGGTCAGCGCGGCACTGCTCAACGGCATCACGCGCAACACGATCATCACACTGGCGCGCGACAACGGCATCGAAGTGATCGAGCGCGACATCCCGCGCGAATACCTGTACCTGTGCGACGAGCTGTTCATGTGCGGCACCGCCGCCGAGATCACGCCGATCCGCTCGGTCGACGGCAAGCCGGTCGGCAGCGGCAAGCCGGGGCCGCTGACTGGAAAAGTACAAAAGTGGTTTTTTGGACTTTTTGACGGCGGCACGCCGGACAAGCGCGGCTGGCTCGAATACGTCTAACCCCGTCCTTCTCCCGCTGGCGGAAGAAGGTGCCCGGAGGGCGCATGAGGGTGGCCTGCACGCGACGAATGCGTTCGCAACTGCGCGGCTCAACTCCTAAGCCGCTGCGCGCTTAGGCAACTCCCGCTAGGGAGAGGCGACAAGATCAGGCGCGCACGCGGAAATCCAGCGTCGCCACCGCGCCGCCTTGCGGGCGCGGCGCCAGCGACACGCGCCAGTCGTACAACTCGCACAGGCGCCGCACGATCGCGAGACCCAGTCCGGCGCCCTTGCTGCCGGCGGAATTCTCGCCGCGCACGCCGCGCTCGAACAGCTTTTCCGCATCCTCGGCCTTGATGCCGGGACCGGAGTCCTCGACCGTGACGATGCCGCGCGCGGCGCCGACCGTGATGATCACGTCGCCGCGTTGCGTGTACTTGAATGCGTTGCCGATCAGGTTGCCCATCGCGACCGCGACCACCGAAGACGGCGCCACGACCTCGACCGGGTTCTGCACGTCGAGCTTGACGTCGATCGGCTTGCGTCCGATGTGCGAGCGGTACACGTCGATCACCTGCTCGACCACCTTGCCTACTTCGGTGGTTTCGCCGTCGACCGGTGCGCTGCGCTCGCTGCGCGACAACAGCAGCAACGCGTTGGTCAGCTCGGTCGACTGACGCGACGCGCGCTCGATGCGCTTGAGGCGTTCCTTGACCTTGTCGGACAGCGTCTCGTCGCCGAGCAGCAACTCGGTGGTCGTGGCAACGACCGCGAGCGGCGTGCGCAATTCGTGGCTGACGTCGGCGTTGAATTCGCGGTCGCGCTCGACCAGCGCGGTGAGCTTGCGCGCATATTCGTCCAGCGCGGCGGCGAGCCGGCCGACCTCGTCGGCGGCGAAATGCGGCGCCAGCGGCTCGGCCTTGCCGGTCTTGCCCATCGCCTGCACGCGCGCGGCAAGGTCGGTGACGGGGCTCATCACGCGCGCCGACGACCAGAACCCGAGGATCAGCGACAGCACCGAGAAGCCGAGCACCGCGAGTACCAGTGCGCCTTCGAGCAAGCGCTGGCTGCGCCGCTCCTGCGTGGTGTCGTACTTCAGGAAGAACCAGTAGTTCGGATCCTTGCGCGCGGCCAGCTTGTAGATCATGCGGCTGCCGCGACCGTCCGGTTCGGTCAGATCGAATACGCCGCTGCCCAGTTCGCGCCAGGCGAACGGCACGTTGGCGAATTTCTCCGCGCTGTAGGTGTAGCCGACGATCTTGTCGAATGGCACGCCCGGCGTGTTCGGATCCTTGTAGAACGCATCCGCGTAGCCAGTCAGATTCTGCTGCAGCGTCTCGCCGATCAGCTTGTCCTCGAGATAGCTGCGCAGATAGATCGCGCTCAGCGCGAACAGCGCGGTGAGCGCGAGGCCGAACAGAGCAAACGAGATGATGATGCGGCTGCGGAGCCGGCGCCGATACTGGATGATCGTCACGATGCGGCGCGATCAGACCACGGCGACGTCGGGATCGACCATGCGGTAGCCGATGCCGTGGCGCGTCTGGATCAGCGGCTTGTCGAACGGCTTGTCGATCGCGGCGCGCAGCCCGTGGATGTGCACGCGCAGCGAATCGCTGTCCGGCAGTTCCTCGCCCCACACGCGCGTTTCCAGATCCTGCCGCGTCACCACAGACGGACTCGACTCCATCAGGTGCTGCAACAACTTCAGGCCGATCGGATTGAGCTGGATCGACTTGCCGTTGCGCGTGACCACCAGCGTGTCGAGGTTGTAGGTGAGATCGGCCAGTTGCAGCACGCGGCTCTGCACGCCCTTGCCGCGGCGCGCGAGCACTTGCAGGCGAGCCTCGAGTTCCTGCAGCGCGAAGGGCTTGACCATGTAGTCGTCGGCGCCGGAATCGAACCCGGTGAGCTTCTGGTCGAGCGCATCGCGCGCGGTCAGCATCAGTACCGGCGTCTGGCGCCGCGCTTCCTGGCGCAGCTTGCGGCACAGTTCCAGACCATCCATGCCCGGCAGGGTCAGATCGAGCACGATCGCATCGAACTCGTGCACCACCGCCAGGTGCAGGCCGGTGACGCCGTCGCCGGCGAAGTCGACCACATGTCCCTTGTCTTCCAGGTAGTCGCCGATATTGGCGGCGATGTCGCTGTTGTCTTCAATGACCAGTATGCGCATAACAAAAGCTTACTCGTATGGAGGCAGGAATGCTGAACGCATGGCGACCGCCAAGTTCCCGTCATGCGGGTCGCGGCGTCGGCGCGGGTGGGGAGCCCCCAAAAGAAAAAGGCCCAAGGAGGTGTCATTGGGGGAACACACCTCGCTTGGGCCTAAAGCTACTGCCCCGATTACCGTAATCTGCCTACCACCTGACCTGACCTTAGGAGTGTCGAGCAGCGTTA
>Ga0157378_10000325_pt1 | contig 47034 bp, 42 predicted proteins | sample M65metaG_FD_115309 | JGI IMG/M metagenome (GOLD analysis project Ga0157378, IMG submission 115309) | Miscanthus rhizosphere microbial communities from Kellogg Biological Station, Michigan, USA - M6-5 metaG | ecosystem: Host-associated > Plants > Roots > Rhizosphere > Soil | place: USA: Michigan... | reverse complement strand
GCGGCCTCGTCGCTGCCTTTGTGGCCATAGCTTTTGCCTTGGTGGATTTCTTCAAATTGCGATCTCCCCTCTTAGTCACACATGTGAGACAGGGAACACCATCTTAAAAATCGTTCCCTTTCCGATACTGCTGCGAACCAGGATCTTGCCACTGTGCCCTTCCACGATACCCTTGACGATCCATAACCCAAGTCCGGTCCCTTTTTCGCCCTTGGTGGAAACAAAAGGTTCGAACATCGTGCTGCGGATTTCCTTGGGGATGCCGCCGCCGGTGTCGGCGACAACGATACTGATGCTCCCTGAGGGTCCACGCATGGACTTCCGGTAACGGGTCCGAACGGTGAGTTTGCCGCCGCCGACCATGCTGTCCTGCGCATTGACCACAAGGTTGGACAGCAGTTGACGGAACTGATCGGCCGAGCCTTTCATCGGAGAAAGCTCGCCCAGACACTTGTCAACTTCAACCCCGGATTTTGACAGCGGACGGGCGAACAACGTAAACGTATCTTCCACGATGCTGTTCAGGTCGAAAGTGCCCAGTTGTCCCGCATTGCGGTAGAGACCAAGCATTTGGCGAACAATCCGCGTTACACGGTCGGTCTCGTTCTTGAGGGCTTCGTAGATCGGCTGGGAGGCGGGATCGAGCCGGTTGCGCAGGAGATAAATGGCATTCTTGATCGCCTCCATGGGATTGTTGATCTCGTGGGCAATGGTGCCTGCCAGTTTTCCGGTGGCCGCAAACTTCTCCATCTCTAGCATGCGCCGTTCCAGCTGCAACTGTTCGAGTCGTTTCCAGGTGGAGAAGTCGCGCAAGACCGTGACCGTGTATGCCACCTGCCCACGAGCATCGTAGATCTTTCCGGAACGGGCGGCGTATTCAATTTCCGTCTTGTTTGCCGGGTGATAGAGATGAATCGCCTTATTCTGGCGGTCGAGGAATGAGAACGTAAACGCGGTCAAATAAGCGTCGAGTTTCGCCTCGTTCTTGACCAGTTGCGGATCGCGGGAGGCATCCGCCGAGCCAAAAAGCTCTTTCGCCAGCGGATCGATCAGCACGATCTTGGCTGCGTTATCGGCGACAACGATGGGATCTCCGACGTTTTCGACCACCAGATTCAGGCGGTCGCGATCTTGCCTCACCACCTCTTCTGCCGCCCGCAGTTTCTCGAGATTGGCGCGCACTTCCTGATCGGCCCGACGGAGATCGGTGACATCGCGCATCACCGTAACCATCCCGGTACGAGTTTCACTGACGAAGGTTGGCGCGCAGACCGCTTCGAACAACACCTCCTCACCCTCCATGACATCAACCAGCGTCAAGTCGCGCGAGCTATCCGAGGCACTGACCACCATCGAAGACAACGCCGCCGAGAACAGCAGGTTGTTGAACTCTACGGCATGCCTACCGCCTTCGCTAATTCCTTCGGGCACGCGGAAGAAACGTTCCGCCGCGCGGTTTTGAATAATCACACGATGCTGGTTATCAGTGAGGATCACCGGGTCGGCCATGCTTTCCATGACGGTGGCCATGCGTGAAATGGTCATTTCCATATCGCGCATGCGGTTGTAATAGTGCTCCACCTTGAAAAGCCGAGACAGATGACGATTGGAACGGTCCACCAAGCTGCGGTACTGGCGCAGTTGGGTCTGGGTTGGCGAGCGCCCGAGTTGTCCGATAACCATGGTGATATAGGCGCGCATACCGCAAGCCGAACAAACTTGCTGCTGGATCTGCAGCTTGCGCCTGGGATCGGCATTCTGCACGGCAAGACAATCAGCCCGCCGTTCCCGCTCTGCCTCCCAGCAGCGCGTCTGACTGCGGTAAATCATTGGATGGGCGTAGATCGAACCGGCTCTCAGCCGACCGTCAGGAAGGAGCACAGGCTGCAAGTTCACCAGAGCAGCGACCAGGGGGTCTTCGCTCGCCCAAAGCGATGTTTGAAAGCTCTTCAGCGTGGCGGAGTCAAAGTTGAGAGACGCAGCGGTCTTGATCTCGCCGCTGTCGAAATCTACCTCGATCACGGCAGCCCGCGGGAAACCCAGGAAAACGATTTCCTCCAGGAGGATAGGGAAGATCTCTTCCGGGCGTTCTGCCGCAATTAGGCGCAGAGCCGCCGATTCATTCGACGACCGTTGGTCTCTGAAGCGCTCGCGTCTGGGATTCAAGACAGGGCTCGCCATACGGCCTATTTCTTCTACACAGGGAGGCGTTTATCCCCTGCGTGCTGCCCGCCGTACAACCGGCGTGCGCGCAACCCGGCGCGTCGTTTCTACTTCGACCTCGGGCAGTTCCTCGCCCCCCAACTGCGGACGGGAAACCAGGCCAGTTAAACCTACGGCATCCGCATACTTCAGATAAGTGTCGATGGACGCCACCACCACGCGGGCTTCGACTGTGATCAAGTCGATACCGACGAGAGAGATGCGCACCCAAGCATCGATCACGATGCCTTTATCGAGCACACGATCGAGAACGTCAATAAGGCTCGAACCGCCCGAAACTCGTTCGACCGCCATGTGAAAATCTCCTCCTAATAAGTCAACCCTCTATCGGGGCCGCCGCACGCGAGTTGCCTTGGGGCCCGACGCACGCCGGGGGCTGGGGGGAGCCTTCTCCGCCAAAGCGGGAACAACAGGAGCCTGCATCGTCAAGTGTGGATCGTACTTCCACCAGTTCAATCCGATCTGCTCGGCCTTATCTACCGAACAAACCAGCAGCCGGATTCGAATGGTAAGCAGTTCTACGTTAGCCAAGGAAACACGGACGTCGCCCGCGATTACCAAACCTTTGTCCAGAACCCGATCGAGAATGTCTACAAGGTTCGTTGTCCCAGAAACTGTAGGAACTCGCTCCATTCGGACGTCTTTCTGATGCATGATTGAACGAAAATTTCCCGTTCTGCGCGCCTGATGCTAACCGCAGCAAGCGCTCCATGTCAACGCAAATAGCCGGATCGGCGGAACGGAGCGGTTTCTAGCAGACTTCGCCTGGCTTGAGATTCCAGAACGGCCGCCTGCTGTTGCCCATTGCCGCTGAAAGCGGTCGCCCACGGCCGAAGAGAACGTTCCGTGCCGAACACATAGCCAGCGGAACCGTGATTGCGAGGCTTGTCTGAACGGCGCCCGGAAAGGGATTGGGACGGGACGAAGGCGATCCTTGGTTTTCCGATCGGTTATTTCAGCTCTTGCAACCTGGCCGAAGCAATCTGTCCGGCCTCAGTTTGTGGAGATTCCTTCTGAATCTGCTCGTATAGCTTCTTGGCGTCCGCATTCATCCCTGAGGCTTCGTAGGTCTCGGCTAACTGAATTTCCGCGCTGGTTTTGCCGACCGTTCGTGTCGGATCCGCGATCAAAGCTTTGTAAAGATCGAGGGCGTCCTTGGTGCGGTTGGTGTTTCGGTACACGGAGGCGAGCGCGACTTTGGCCAAAGCCGACAGGTCGGAATTGCGCATTTCGGAAACCGCCCTCAGCTCGCGCTCAGCCGCGGGATAGTCGCCCAGTTGGGAAGACGTGACACCTATGAAGTAACGCGCGTAGTCTGCCGCGCGCGTGTGGGGGTACTTGTCGGCAATTGCCTGAAACTGCTTGCGGGCTTCGGTGGCACGCTCGTTGGCTGAGGCAAAGGAAAGCAGGTCGGGTTGCGGTGGCATCCCAGCCGGACGAATCGGCGCGTTGAGCGTCTGCACGCCCCGAGTGAAGTCAATGCTAGCCTTCTCGTCCTGAATCGACCAGTAGTACCAGAATCCTAAAGCGCCCCCAACCAGAACTATGACGATCGCCGCTGCGGCAATCAGCTTTCCTTTGTGTTCGGCCGACCAGTGAACAGTCTGCTCCGCTACCTGCAGGGTGGTCCTGCTGAATTTGTCTTGTTTGAGTTGACGACGGGTTTCTGCGCGCACAAACTTCCCTTCTGCCAGGCTGGGGTGGAATTATTGGAAGCTTCAGTTTATCAGTGGGGATTTGGGAGCGTCAAAAAGCATTCCCAACCCAGCATTCACATTGCGGAGTTCCCAAGGTGAATGCTGAGTGCTGATGAGTTTAGCGGGAGGCTTCTTCCAAGATTCCCTTCTCGAGCTTTTCCTGACACTCGATGCAATGGCGCGTCCAGGGAACGGCCTCAAGACGCTTGGGATTGATGTCCTTGCCGCAGGAGATGCACTCGCCGAACGAACCTTCGCGGATCCGAGCCAGTGCGCCCTCGACCATCTGCAACAGTTGGCGGTCGGCATTGCTCTGGTGGAATAAGAACTCTTTGTTGTAAGAGCTGGCAGCCTTGTCGGCGATGTCCTGCGCTACGTCTTCATCGGCTGCTCGGCCGTCCTGCTGTATGCGCGAGACCATGCGGCGCAACTCCTGCTGCCGGGTTTCCAAACGCTTCTTGAATCCTTCTAATTTCTTCTTGTCCATCTCCATTCCAAACCGCGCCGAGCACTTGAAAGAGCACCCGGGCACCCTAACCAAACGGGAATGATATGCGCGTAACTTAAGATGCGTCAACTATGAGAATGGGTGCAGAGAACCAGCCTTCCTAAAAGGTCACGCATCCTAGGGGAAATAGCTGGTTGACAACGGTTCACCGCGGCAACGGGTTGGGTGTTTGCGCCAACGCATATGCCATCACCGCCATGCACGCGGCGTTCTCGCGCAACTCCTCCGGGACAACCTTGTCGAGCGTATCGCCCGCCGTGTGGTGAAAGGTGAAATACTTCAGCCCGTTTTGCCAAACGCCGAGCGCCGGAACGCCCTTGTCGGAGAGCGTTTCAATGTCGGTCTCCGGCGAACTGGTAACCACGTCAAGAATGCTCCCACCGATCGGGCGTAGGATGTCAAGCACCGGCGTCAGCTCCTGTTGAGCGGCGGCGCTGATGCGGACATGGAAGCCGAGAGGATGTTCTGCCCCGAGATCGCTTTCCATTGCCGCGACATGGTTCGCAATCTGGGACCCGTATTCTTTGGCATATGCGTCGCGCCCGCTTGCACCCATCTCTTCATTCATCCAAGCGATCACGCGAATAGTCCGCTTGGGGTGGAGATTGAGCCGCTGCAGAAGCTCGGCGGTTTCCATCGCCACCACTACCCCGGCGCCATCGTCGATCGCACCCGTGCCAAGATCCCAGGAATCGAGGTGCCCCGAGACGATCACGACCTGTTCGGGATGCTCTGAACCTTTCAGATCGCCAATGACGTTATAACTCTCGACCTTCGGGCCCTGGTGAGTCGGCAAAGACAAGTGGATTCGCACCGTTCCCTTTTGGCACAAGCGCGCGATGAGCATGGCGTCTTCTGCCGCAATCGCGCCCGCGGGAATATGAGCCGGTGCGCTGTAACCGGTGTGAGGCAGGCGGTAAACTCCGTCTCCCGTCGAGCGGACCAGCGATGCGATGGCTCCCAACTTCTCTGCCGCAGCTGCGCCCGCAGAGCGATATGGAACCGACTCACCGTAGGCCGAGCCCGCCCGGCCGGCAACTGCTTTGCGCGAGTCGTAGGCAAAATCGAACAGCACGATTTTTCCCGCGACTTTTTCCTTCCCGAGTGAAATCAAGTGATCGAAGTCGTGCGCAACCACAATCTCTCCGGTAATGCCAGCTTCGGGAGTGGGTGTGTTCCCCCCCAATGCCGTGACGAAGATCTTCTGTGTGGCGCCGGAGACCTGCCCCGGATACTCCACCAGTTCGGCGGCATCCTTGCCACGGTTGAAACGGGGGACCATCACCGGCTCGAGCCTCACCTCGAGTCCGAGCGCGCGCATTTCGCCGGCGACGTAGCGAACGGCCGCATCAGCCTGGGGTGAGCCACCCGGGCGGGGTCCGATGCTGTCGGTCAAGTGCTCGAGCTCGGTGTAGCCATAGTTGTCCGCGAGCGCGGCGTCACGAATCTTAGCCATGTCGGTACGAAGTTGGGGAGAGAACTCGCGCGTCGCACTTTGTGCCTCGTGGGGGACCTGCCCCCAGGCTGAGGTGCTGAGAGTCTGGGCAGAAACTCCGTACACGAGTGACAGCAAGACCGCGAAAGTCAGGAATCGCATCGCTACCTCCGGGCGGGGATGAATTTATTTAATCACGAGAGTTCCTGCCCTGCAGGGCCGCCAACTTCCGGGGCATGAAAAAGCGGCCCCACGTTCGGGGCCGCGTTTCAAAAGAGGCTGAAGAGGAATACTCAAGATTCGCTGAGGAGCGCCGCTCTAGCTGAAAGAGCGGCTGGGTCGATGGGTCGAGAACAGTGGAAGAGGATCGAACGCATTTACGGCCTCTTTTCTTGGAATGGAATAGGAGCACTTCCGCGACCAAAACCAGCACCCAGACCGGGATTTACCGAAACTGCTGGGGTACAAAGGTTTAGCATCCAGGCCTCGAATCACGGAGTAGGCACTGTGATCATTCCCCAAAGTGCAGAATTCTGCACATGCGGTGCAGGGCACGGTTCGTACAACCATAACGGTGAATTTTCACGCTTCCCCGACGAGAGATTTCCGCGCGATCCTAAACTCGGGGGACTGGCACAGGCAAAGAGCGTTGGGCGCGACTCAATGCATGCTTTTCCGATCCCAGCCAAAGCTGATTTCACCCTGGGAACGGCTCTCGAGAATTACCCAATAACCGCGGCACATCGATCTGGCTTGTCCCCCGCATCCTATTTCCTGAGTTCTCGAATTTCTGATACACATTGAGATTGCACCGGAGGGTACATTTGCGTCGGGTTGCCACGGGGTTTTTTCTATCATCCTTGCTCGTTCTTGCCCCTGCCTGCGGGGGCGGGAGCTCTAGTTCCACGGCAGGCGTTCGCTTTGTGCAGGGGTCGATCGACTCACCTTCCGTCGATTTCCTGGTAAACGGCACTACCCAGAAATCAAACATGCTCTACGGCAACGCCAGTTCCTATGTTTCCGTAACCTCAGGGAACAGCCGGGTCCAGGCCATCCCGGTAAATGCAACCAAACCACTGCTTGACCAAACTCTCTCGCTGGCGGATAGCGCCAACGAAACGGTCATCATGACCGGCCCCGTGGCACAGCTCAAAGCGTTGGTATTGAACGACGGCTCTACGACAACCGGCGGAACATCCGGTGTGGCCAGTGTGCGCGTGGTGAACATCTCCACCCATATGGGGCCTGCCGATGTCTACATTGTTCCCTCGGGAGGCAGCCTTGCGGGAGCAACTCCGGTTTCGAGCGGACTCAATTTTGACCAGGACACGGGTTATCAATCGGTGAACGTCGGCACCGGGGGCGCTGATTACACGGTCTACATGACGGTTCCGGGTACTCAGTCGGTTTATATCAGCACGGGTCCACTCACTTTTAGCTCAGACAAGAAGCAAACGGTGATCATTCTGGATGGTCTGGCGGGCGGTTTCACTTTTACCCAGCTCACAGACCAATAGCGCAGCCCACGAACCGGATCTCATTACAATCAGCTCAACAACACTTTCCACCAGTTTCCGCGTCTAACTGTTTGACAGAGCTGCGGATTTCATTTCTCCCCTCTAGGGGCACGTGGCACCCGCGATATAATCGTCGTTTCGGCACACGGGAGGCAAGTACGGATATGCGAGAGCATGCGAACGTCCTTTGGGGGCGTTTGAAGGCGAACGGAGTAGCGTCGTCGCTGATCATTCTGCTGACGCTCACATTGGGAATCCTCATTGGCACCATCATGTCCGGCGGCGTACGGGGCCAGGAGAAGAAGTCCTCGGACCCGAACCCGCTAACGGTTCCTGCCCGCAAAGAGTCTTCCAACCAGTTCTCGCAGATTGCAAAGTCGCTTGAGCCCGCAGTGGTGAATATCAACACCGAGTCGACGCTAAAACCTAGCGCCCGCCGACGGCCGGGCCAGCCTGGCGGAGACGACGACCAGGAAAATCCATTCGGCGATTTCTTTGATAAGTTTTTCGGCAATCAGGACACTGGCCCGATCAAGCAGCGCTCCCTGGGTTCCGGCGTGCTCGTGGACGGGAAGGGTTACATCGTCACCAACCGCCACGTGGTCGAAAAAGCAGACCGGATTCGGGTCAAGCTGCAAGATGAGCCCCCGACGGTGCAACACGATGCAAAGGTGATCGGCACCGATCCCGAGACCGACCTTGCTGTGATCAAGATTGACGTTGACAAGTCCCTTCCATACGCCAAGCTGGGGAACTCTGACAGTATGCAGGTGGGCGATTGGGTGCTCGCCATCGGTAGCCCGTTCGGCCTTCAGGCCACGGTGACCGCAGGCATCGTTTCGGCCAAGGGCCGCAACATCGTCCCCAACCGGCAATTCCAATCCTTCATTCAGACCGACGCCGCCATTAACCCGGGAAACTCCGGCGGGCCCTTGGTCAATATGGATGGCGAGGTGATCGGTATTAACACGGCCATTTTGACAGATACGAATGCCTACGCCGGTGTCGGGTTCGCCTTGCCCTCCAACACGGTTGCCCAGGTTTATAACCAGCTCACCGGCCCTGAGCACCGCGTACAGCGGGGTTCGATTGGGATTGAGTTCAACGCCCAAGAGAATCCTGCAATTGCCCGGGTGTACGGCGTGCAATCAGGGGTCACGATTTCCAATGTGGTTGCCGGCAGCCCTGCGGAAAAAGGCGGCCTGAAGGTAGGAGACACGATCGTGTCCGTCGATGGCAAGCCGGTTAAAAACGGTGACGAGCTGGTGGCAGACATTGCGGGCCGCAAGCCAGGCAGCAAAATCGCGATTGGATACGTGCGTGGTGGAAAGAAAGAAGAAGCCAGCGTTGTCGTGGCCGACCGCGCCAAACTGTTTGCTTCGCGCCTTGGCGACGAGGACGAGGGCAGTGAAGAATCCCAGCCGAAGCAGAGCAAGTTCGGAATCACCGTCCGTGCGCTCACACCAGAAATGGCAGACCGTTTGAATGTTGCTTCCGGCAAGGGTGTTGTGGTTCAGGATGTGCGACCCGGGTCCTTCGGCGACGACACCGGCCTGACCCGCGGAGACATCGTCCTCGAGATTAACAAGCAGCCGGTCAACAGCGAGGATGACTTCGAGCGAGTGCAGGCGGGCCTGAAAAGCGGGCAGGATGTGGTCTTCTTGGTCCGTCAGCGGGGCGCAGGGCGCAACGCGGGAACGATCTTCCTGGCCGGCACACTTCCGTAACAGTTACTTGCACTCCCGGCACTGGCGCAAATCGGCGTTTTAGGAGAAGATGGTCCGCGCATCTAAGAATGTAAGCAGTTGGCCTAGGAGCCAAGGCTGCTCGAAAACATGGAAAGCGGAGATGTAGCGCATGAGTTTTATCCATCGGAGATTGCCGATCATAGCGGCGGGCGTTGTGCTGGCCGCCTCGATGGCATCCGCGAGCACCTCAACGAAAAAACAGCCGGCCAAATCTAAACCCCACGCCGCAAGCAAACTGCACAAGAGTTCGCGGCACTCCGGCAAGAAGTCCCGCAAGCCGCGCGGACAGCAAGCAATCGACAACACCCGGGCACGGGAGATCCAGGCAGCATTGGTCCGCGAGCACTACTTGAGCGGCGAACCTTCCGGAGCGTGGGACTCGGCCACTCAAGCGGCCATGCGGAAGTATCAGGCCGATCAGGGATGGCAGAGCAAGACCGTTCCGGATTCACGAGCTCTGATCCGCCTAGGATTGGGCCCAAATCATGATCATCTACTCAACCCCGAGAGCGCAATGGTGACAGGCGCGCCTGTACACTCGGCGCGAGCGAATTCTCGAACCCCCGCAACCACCACGGTGTTGCCGGTGCAGAGTTCGTCGCCAGGCTTGGCCGTCAGTACAGGCTCTGACCTCTCTTCTTCCCGCTAAAGGTCTTACTCAAGCCGCAAAGGTTGGTTCTTCAGCACCGCGGCAGGATTGTCTTCGACCAGCGCGCGAGCAATATCATTTCCGAATTCCCTTTCGAGGATTTTGCGTGCCTTCGAAAGGACCGGCGGACGGCGAACCGTGTCATGGGAGTCTGTCGCAAGAAAATGAACGACACCCTGTTTGAGAAATTGGCGCGCGCAACGACCGGCGGTTTCTCCCCACTCCCCGGTCAGAGCCGAGGCGGTGATCTGCACCGCGCATCCGCAGTTCACCCAGTGCTGAACACGCTCGGGCGCTTTCTGCAAAATCGGGTTGCGTTCGGGGTGGGTGATGATGGGCACTACCGCCATGGCGCACATGTTCGCCAGCCAGTCGTCCATCTGCGGCGGAATGCTAAAGTTGTTGAACTCAACCAGCAGGTAGTGGGTGTTCCCAATGCACCAGCGCTCGGGCTTCTCGAGCGCCGCCTGCATGTTTTCAAACGAGAGATGAAAATCGCATCCCAGGCTCAACTGCGGAGACGGCCCGATGCGCTGTTGTAGTTGCTTCAGCAACTGGGCGAGATATGCGCGGTCATAGTAGTAGCGGTCGTTGGCGTGCGGCGTGGCCACCATTTGCTCGATGCCGTCCTGAGAGGCCATGCGACACATGGCCTCGGAAGTTTCCCAAGATTTCGGGCCATCGTCGACCTCAGGCAGGATGTGGCAGTGGATATCGATCACTGAGAGGATTTTAAGCAGATTCTGGCGGCAGCGGACAATGTTGAGTACCGCACCTGGCGTTTCAAAGTAGGCGCACCCGATGGGAAGGCTCGACCCAGACTTGCTACCTGACACATACGGCCTAGGACTGCATCAGCTTCCATAATGCTTCCCGACAAAATCCCTTATTTCCGAGTACGCTTTCTTGAGCACTTCTTCCTGCGGCAGGAAGACAATCCTGAAGTGCTTGCTCCCGGGGCGCTGCCCGAAACCAGAGCCGTGAACCACCAGGATGTGTTTCTCGAGGAGAAGGTCCTTCACGAAGACCTCGTCGCCTTCAGGAATGTCGATGCGCGGAAAGGCGTAGAACGCCCCCCGCGGCGGAACGCAACTCATATGCGGAGTCCCATTGCAGGAGTTCACGGTGAGATCACGGCGAGCGCTGAGCTTGCGAATCACTTCGACGAGATGATCTTGCGGTCCGTCCAAGGCCGGCTTGATTGCGTACTGCTCGGGGTGATTTGCTGAAAGGCGCGCCCGCAAGAGCTTGTGCATGCCTTCGATGAACGGCTTCACCGCAGCCTGTTCGCCACTCACGATGGTCCAGCCGATGCGCCAACCGGGAGCCAAATAGTTCTTCGATAAGCCCCCCAGAGTTACAACCGGAACATCGGGCGCAACTGCGGCGATCGAAATCTGTTCGCCACCGTCCAGGATCAGTTTGTCGTAGATTTCGTCGGCAATGATGAGCAGATTGTGCTCGCGGGCAATATCTGCGATCCGCTCCAGCATGCGGCGCGTGCACAGGGCCCCGGTGGGGTTATTGGGGTTGATCAGCACGATACCGCGGGTACGCGAGTTGATCTTGCGGCGCATGTCCTCAAGATCGGGCTGCCATCCATCGTCCTCGTTCAGGTAATAGGTGTTCTGCACCGCCCCCGTCTTGCAGACGACCGCCGAATAGAGAGGGTAATCAGGACAGGGGGTAAGCACATTGTCGCCTTCATTGAGAAGCGCCGTAAGGCAAACATCAACAGCCTCACCGGCGCCATTGGTGACCGATACGTCCTGAACCGAGGTAATCCCCTTGCGCGCAGCCTCGCCGCGAATGGCCTCCAGGGCCTCAGGAATCGCGGTCGACGGCGCATAACCGTTCCTGTTGTCGCGCATTGCCCGGCAGGCCGCCTCGACCACATGGGGAGGGGTCACAAAATCGTAGACGTTGGGATCGCCCACATTCAGAAACAGGACCTTGTGTCCCTGTTTTACGACACCCTCGGCGGTAACCGCGAGATCCCGGATCGCGTATCGCAGGTTGTCGAGGCGCTTCGCAGGCATGATTTCCCGGACTTGAGTTGGCATGAGGGCAATTCTAGCGTAAGGGGCACAAAATCGCGATTTCAGGCGGTTCCCAGCCCCCCGGGACGCGCGGCTGTGCAGCTACTTCCGTGATCTCTTTCCCGGCCACGGACTTCCCTAGAATTTGAAGGTCGCAAGAAGCACGACTCTGGCATACCTGAGACCCAGAAAATGCAAGTAACCGTAAAACGGGTGATAACAACGGTGATGGTGGTAGGCGGGCTGGTCACCGGATATCAGATTTTGAGTAAGCCGCAGCCGGTGGCGACACCGCAAAGCGTTGAAGAAACACGCGCGAATGCTCAGTCTTTTGACCAGAAGATCGCGGTGGTTGAGACCGCGCGCCCGGAGAACGGCGCTCCCGCCGAGGTTCGATTCACATCCGCCGAAGTAAGTGCCGAACTCGCCCAGAGCATGGGGGAGGTGCCACCCGCGAATATCGGGACCTCCCAGCCTAGATCCGCAGACAACGTGATCGGGCCAGGCGACGTTCAGATCAAGGGATACCAGGTCAGACTAGAAGGAGATGTGGCGCGCGGACAGTTTGTTGCGAATGTTGCAGGCAAAGACGTGTGGGTGACACTCGCAGGACATCTAGGTTCAGAAGGCGGCTACGTTACCTTCGATCCCACCGAATTCAAGGTGGGGGAATTCAGCATCCCGATCTCTCTCGTCAATTCAGCCCTGCAGAAGAAACTCGCAGAGCAGCGCGAACAACTCCGCCTGCCTTCTGGGATTGCCAGCTTGCGCGTCGAGAATGGCGAGTTGGTGGTTACGCAGAAGTAAGTCCTCTTGCCTGACTTGTAGCGGCCTACGCATTCCGAAGGGTGTGCACGTCAGTGAGCGGAGAAGACCCGGCGCTCAGCTTCGTCGGCGGTAGTAGACATTGAACTCGTATCCAGGCTGCGGCGGGAACAGTTCCGCAATTTTCCGCAAGCGTTCCGCCATGGCGGCCGGGGCTAGCAATGGGTAGTCCCGTTCGCGCAGGTCGTGATAATCGACGTCCAGGAAAAGCGACAGCAGGTATATCGAGATGGCGTCAGCGAAGGTAGCGGCAAAGTAGTCGTTCTTGTGTTTCTCCGCGTCTGCACCCTGGCCCGTGGCCGTCTTGCGCGATTCCCAGGCATCCATGGAAGTCTCACCGCGCACACTGGCTTCAGCCTGCTTCCAGACTAGTTCGGCGAACTCCTGCGAGACGCCTGCACGGTCAACAAACGCGTGTCCCACGTTGATATAGAACTCGAAGGCGATGGAGAACTTGTCGTCCATTAGCCGCGTGGAGATAAAGACACACTGCGATCCGCCCAAATCAAGGTTGCGGTGGCAGACGGCATTGTCACTCAATGTGACATCGTAACGGTCCGCGATCACCGTCTGGTCGCCCTGGTTCACAGTCAGGGGAACGAAATAGTAGGCTTTTCGGTCGAGTGCGGCGGCTATTGGCTTCGGCACGGCCGAGATCATGCGTTCAAGGTCGGGCGGAGTGATGTTCATCTCGCCCGATACGGCGTAGCAGACCCCATTTGGGCCTTGCGTAACCGGTGCCTCGCGGATCACGTCCGCGGGCTGGCGGGTAATGGCCTGAGTCGTTTGTGCCATGAGTTCGCGCCCCGAACCGTGCGGGGCCTGTCTACCTGGTACTCTTCATTCTAGCGCACGAGTACTTCCCGGTAGCCCGCAAGAATATCGGAAACCGAGTAATCCCAGGAGAACTTCTTCACCTGCTCGTAGCCAGCTTGGCGCAGCCTTTCGCGCAACGTCTGATCGCAAAGAACGCGTTGCAGAGCGCGCATCATCTCGAACAGGTTCTCTGGATTGACGAGCACGGCAGCATTGCCCACCACTTCCGGGATCGACGATGTGTTGGAGGTGAGCACCGGTGTGCCATGGGCCATGGCTTCAAGCGGAGGCAGCCCAAAACCTTCGTATAGAGAGGGGAACACGAATACCTTGGCGACGTCGTAAAAAACACGCAGCACGTCAATCGGCACAAATCCGAGAAAACGTACGTCGTTCTGCACTCCCGCGCGGACCACGGTTCGTCTCAGGTCGGGATGTTTGGAAAGCTCATCGCCGATGATGATCAGTTTGAGATCCGGAAACTGGTCCTGTTTGGCCAACTCAGCTTTCAACGCGGCGAAAGCCTCGATGATGCGCACCAGGTTCTTGTGTGGGCTGATCCGGCCTGCGTAGAGCAGGAAAGGATAGGCAATCTGATAGCGCTCGGCCAACATTTGACGGTCGGCGTCGCTGGCGTGCCCGGTGAGGAACCGGGCATCAATGGCGTTGTAGATCACCTCAATACGGCGAGGTTCGATCCCGAACAGTTTTTGAATTTCGTTCTTGGTAAACGTCGAAACCGCAAAAATCCGGGCGGAGTTGCGCAGCACCCGACGCGTAAGGTGAAAGTGCAATGAACGCTTTAGTCCCGAGCCGTTGCGGGCGCGGTACATATGGTCCAGGACGTCGTGCACCGTAATCACGTACGGGCAGGGGAAATGATGCGGCAGCCAGAACAGGTGGGGCACGTGGACGAGGTCGCATCCCACGCGCGAGAGCACGGAGTTGCACTGGAAAAAGCCTTTGGCGGTGTCGGGCGAAGCTACTTCAATCGAGGAGAAATTGTCGGGCAGATTACCCATTTCCTTGGCCTTCTCGGGAGAGCCGAGCAGGAAGTATTCGTTGTCGTGATCAAGGCGGGTGAGCGCGCGAATGATGTTTCGCGTGTAGGTGCCCACGCCGAACTCGGTGATCCGGCGAATGTCGATGGCAATCTTCACTCCACAGATTTTACAGAGTTCTCAGCCAGGGAAACACGCCCGCCCTGGGAGTGTCGGCCGCCGGGAAGCCTAAAGGCGTCTTTCGGAGCTAAAATCAAGCGATGACCACGCAAGAACTTACGCTTTCCGGACGATCGATGATTGGCAGCCAGCTCGGGGAGACTCGCGGAACGGCGTTCCACGGCGTCAATCCTTCGAGCGGGGAGAAACTCGAACCCGCTTTCTACTCGGCAACTGAGGACGATATCGACAATGCAGCAAACCTCGCGGCGGATGCATTCAGAGCCGTTCAAAGCCTGAGCGGCAAAGAACGTGCCGCCTTCTTGCGTCGGATTGCCGAGAACCTCGAAGCCGAGGGAGAAGCCATCACCCAACGCGCTAACCTCGAGTCGGGACTGCCACTGCCAAGGCTTCAGGGAGAACTGAAGCGCACAACCGGTCAGCTGAGGCTGTTTGCAGAGGTGCTCGAAGAAGGCTCGTGGGTAAATGCGCGAATCGATGAGGGTGACCGCAACGTGAAGCCGCCCCGTCCGGATGTTCGCTCCATGCTGCGGCCGCTCGGGCCAGTAGCGGTCTTTGGCGCCAGCAATTTCCCTTTGGCATTTTCGGTCGCTGGAGGGGACACCGCGTCGGCGCTCGCTGCCGGGAATCCTGTCGTGGTCAAGGCCCATCCGGCACATCCCGGAACGAGCGAACTGGTGGGGCGGGCAATCCGCAAGACGGTGGAACAATCGAGCTTGCCCGCCGGCATGTTCTCGCTTCTATTTGACTCAGGAACTCAGGTGGGCGTGGGACTCGTCGAACATCCCGCCATCAAAGCTGTGGCTTTCACCGGATCACAGGCTGGCGGTCGGGCATTGATGAAACTGGCCGCGCAACGCCCAGAACCGGTTCCCTGTTACGCGGAGATGGGAAGCACGAACCCGTTCTTCATCCTTAGCCATGCGATGCGCGAACGGGGGGCAAAAATCGCGCACGGACTGCAGGCGTCGTTCACTGTGGGATCGGGCCAGTTCTGCACCAAGCCGGGTTTGGTGTTTCTCCCGGAAGACCAGCGTGCTGAATTCGAGAAAGAAATTCAAGAAGGTGTCGGCAACATGGAGCCGTTCGGAATGCTGACCCATGGGATTGCGACGAAATACACGCAGTCTGTGCGACAGCGAATTGCCGAAGGCAAAGCCCGAGTGGTTGCTGAGAAGCGGGGAAATGGCAACCCTACCGCCGCCCTGGGCGAGCCAACCGTGTTTGGCATTTCTCTTAACGAATTCCTCGCTCATCCCGACCTAAGCGAAGAGGTATTTGGGCCGACCACGCTGCTGGTGCACTACGGGAACGAAGGCGACCTGCTGAGAGCCGCGCACCGGTTGGAAGGCCATCTGACCGCCACCATTCACGGGACCGATGAGGATTTGATCCGATCGGAAGAATTGATTCGCGTGCTCGAAACCAAGGTCGGCCGGATCGTCTTCAACGGATTCCCCACAGGGGTAGAAGTCAATCATGCCATGGTCCATGGAGGACCGTTTCCCGCGACGTCGGACAGCCGGTCAACCTCGGTTGGAAGCATGGCCATCTGGCGATTCGTGCGGCCAGTCTGTTACCAGGACTTCCCCGACGCGGCTTTGCCGGTGGAGCTACAGAATGCGAATTCGCTGGGAATCATGCGCCAGGTGAATGGGAAGCGGACGCGAGAGTAGCAGGCCGCATTCCACCCTCAACCAAGGTCGAGAGAGTTACGCTACTGGATTTTCCAACACTCCGATCCCGTCGATTGCGATACGGATCAGGTCGCCATGGTGGAGCGTGAAATCGTCGCCGGGAACAATGCCAGTGCCGGTCATCAGGTATGCGCCTTGCGGGAAGGTGTTGTCGCGGTACAAGAAGGCAGCCAACTCCTGCGGCTCGCGCTTCAACTCTTTCAGAGTCGTGCTTGAGGAGAACGCTTTCTCGCCTTGGCGCAGGATTTCGAGTCGGATCGCCGTATCTCGCGGCAAGTCGGATGTGAGCAAAATGCAAGGGCCCAGAGCACAGCTGCCGTCATACACTTTGGCTTGCGGAAGATAGAGGGGATTTTCGCCCTCTATGTCGCGGGAGCTCATGTCGTTGCCGATGGTGCAGCCGATGATCGCGCCAGCGGGATTGATCACCAGCGTCCACTCGGGCTCAGGCACAGACCACTTGGCATCAGAACGGATGCGCACCGGACTCCCAGGATCGACTACGCGCCGGCCCGTCGCCTTAAAGAACAACTCAGGGCGCTCCGCGACGTACACGCGATCATAGAAACTACCGCCGCCGGCGTCTTTGCTCTCTTCCATGCGCGCAGTACGGCTGCGATAGTAGGTCACCCCCGCTGCCCAGATCTCCTGATTGCCCACGGGAGCCAGGATGGCTGCGGGATCGAATTGCGTCTGGGCCGAATCGCGGATGGCGGCGCGGGCGCGCTCGGCAAGATCGGGATCACAAATGAGAGTGTCCCAATCTTCTGCCGTCCGCAGGGGTGCGAGAAAGCAGAACCTGCCTGCGTCTTCGACAAATGCTCCTTCACGGATGCGATAGAGCTTCATGGGACGGGAAATTGAGTCCTGGCAATTCTATCGTGAGAATTTACTCTGCGCCGGAACAACCGTTTAGGCAGATCGGTTTGGCCGTCTGCTAGAATCTGCACACTGTCGTGGGGGGATCGATGCCTTCAAAATCTCCGATCTGCCGTTTGACGCTTGCGGTATTGCTGATTCTCAGCGCCTCGGCTTCACAAGCCGAGCCCAAAGAACTCAAGGGCGCCTTCCGACTTCCGCAGCGGAACGGGTGGACCTACTTGCACTTGCAAGGCACGCCCCATCAAATCGGCTTCCAGAACGGATATCTGCTGGCTGCCGAGATCGAGGACCTCCTCGGGGTGGTCAGACTGGAAGCGGAGCACGACTATAGGAAGAACTGGACCTTCTTTCGGGAAGCCGCACAAAACGTGTTCTGGCCGCACATTGAACAGGAATATCGCGAGGAACTGCAAGGCATCGCCGATGGCGCCGCCGCAAATGGCACGAAAATCGATGTGTGGGACGTAATCGGCATCAATGCCCTTACCGAGTGGAGCTACTACAACAAGGAATACGACAAGCAGCACAGCGTGACCAGTGCGTCAAAAGCGGTTCCGGAGCGCTGCAGCGCATTTGTCGCCACCGGAAGCTACACCAAAGACGGCAAGGTCGTGATTGCCCACAACAACTGGTCCACCTACCTTGAGGGTGAACGCTGGACGATTATCTACGACATCGTTCCTGCCAAGGGCTACCGCATCTTGATGGATGGCCTGCCTGGCGTGATTCACAGCGGGGATGATTTTGTGGTGAACAGCGCGGGGCTGGCGATCACCGAAACTACCATTGGCCACTTCCAGGGCTTTGATGCCAGCGGGATCGCGGAATTTGCGCGGGCGCGAAAGGCGGCACAGTACTCGGCGTCTATCGATGACTTCACCCGGATCATGAAAGAGGGCAACAACGGTGGCTACGCAAATACATGGCTGATTGCCGACTCTAAGAAAAACGAGATTGGACGTCTGGAGTTGGGGCTCAAGAACGTCACGCTCGAGCGAACTAGTGACGGGTACTTTGTCGGCTCGAATTTCCCGATCAGTGAAAAGCTTATCCGCGAGGAGACGGATTTCAATCCTCAGGACTTGGGCCAGAGCTCGGTGGCGCGGCACACGCGCTGGGAACAGTTGATGTCTGAGAATAAAGGCAAGATTGATGTGGCTGCGGCCGAGCGCTTTCTTGGCGATCACTATGACGTGATCGAAAAGAAAGAGGACCCTGATGAACGTACGCTGGACGGGCACGTCGACTTGTCCTCGCGTGGCGATGGCGACTGGCAGCCGCCCTACGGGACAGCCGGAGCGGTGCAGAACAAGGTTGCCGACGCCACCATGATCGCCAAGCTGAGTTTCGTGGCGGCCGCAGGGCATGCCTGCGGTCAAAGCTTCAAAGCCAACGGACAGATGGACGCGCATCCGGAACTGGCATGGCAGAAATCGCTGCAGCGTGACATGGATGCCCATCCCTGGACAGTGTTCAGGGCCAGCAAGTAGGAATCCAACCGTCGGACTTTGGCTTCGCTCTGGCAGGGCTCTCTGATGCGACGAGTCTTATGGCGTAATGTTTGGATCGCCCTTCGAGCCAACTAAAAAGACCGCGGGTTTCGCGCCTTTCTGGTACTTCACGACCCAGTCGTACACACGGTCGCTGTCAAGCGCATAGGCGCAGAGGAGCAGTGGGCTGACAGGATGAGGGACATCGGGAAGCGGCTTGGCCTGCAGATCGAAGACTCCCTTTCCATTTCCGGAGATGTGAAGGACGAAGCTCGCCGGCTTGCAGATCTTGATGGTTTGAGGTGAGCCCTCGGGGTCTCCGGCGCCGTCGGGTTGGTAGCAAGCCGTAGTGAACCCGGCTTCATCTCCTGATGCGTCCTGCGTCGGAACATCCTGACCGTCGAGAGTCTGAGCGGCCATCGAAGCGGAAACACCGGAATGGGATTGCAAAGTGAGGACAATGGCTTCGTGGCATGGGTCTGCCGGGCTGCTCTCAGCGGGCACGGCAGACGCGAGACGAGTAGTGGCCGGGCCCCCAGTTGATATTTGGTGTTTCAGGAAAAACCAGGCCGCGCCAATGAGCAGCGCGGCCACTGCGAGCATTCCGATCATCACCTTGAACAGGCGCTCCATTTGCTTTTTCGCCTTGTCCCACTCGGCACTGATTTATACGCCCGCGTGGGCGCGTTCCCTGCGCTCGGCATACAGGGGAAATGCGTCAGCCAGTTCGACCACCTGACGGCGGATGCGGCCGAGGATGGCGGCATCGGTGCGGTTGTTCAGGGCTTCGGCGATCCAACGCGCGACTTGACGCATTTCGTTCTCTTTCATACCGCGGGTGGTCAGGGCGGGCGATCCGATGCGGATGCCGCTCGGCTTCATCGGAGGATTGGTGTCGAACGGAATCGCGTTCTTGTTGACCGTGATGCCCGCCTCGCCCAACGCCTTTTCCGCCTCGCTGCCCAGCATGCCCTTCGAGAAGACGTCCACGAGCAAGAGGTGCGTATCGGTGCCTCCGGAGATGATGCGGAACCCTTCCGCGGCCAGCGTTTCGGCCAGAGCCTTGGCGTTCGCGACCACCTGACGCGCATAGTCGCGGAAGCCCGATTGGAGAGCTTCGTGGAAGCAGACGGCCTTCGCGGCGATGATGTGGACGAGCGGTCCCCCTTGCATGCCGGGGAAAACAACCTTGTCGATGGCGGCAGCAAAGTCCTGCTTGGAGAGAATCATCCCGGCGCGCGGTCCGCGCAGCGTCTTGTGCGTGGTCGAGGTGACGATATGCGCGTGCGGCACCGGGGAGGGATGCGCACCGCCGGCCACGAGTCCGGCGAAGTGCGCCATGTCCACCAGGTAGAGCGCGCCTACCTTGTCGGCGATCTGGCGCATGCGGGCAAAATCAATGAGGCGCGGATACGCGCTGCCACCGCCGATGATCAGTTTCGGGCGCTCGCGCTCGGCGATCATTTCAAGATCGTCGTAGTCGATCGTTTCCGTCTCCTTGGTGACTCCGTAGGGAACGATCTTGTAGGTCTTGCCGGAAAAATTCAGATGATGACCGTGCGTGAGGTGTCCGCCATGGGCGAGGTTCAGGCCGAGAACGGTATCTCCCGGCTGGATAACAGCCGCGTAAGCGGCCATGTTGGCCTGCGATCCGGCATGGGGCTGCACGTTGGCGTGCTCAGCGCCAAAAAGCTGTTTCGCACGGTCACGCGCGAGGTTCTCGACCACGTCGGCGAATTCGCAGCCACCGTAGTAGCGCTTTCCCGGATACCCTTCGGCGTATTTGTTTGTGAATACGGAACCCATGGCTTCAAGCACCGCTTCGCTGACGAAGTTTTCTGACGCGATCAACTCCAGCCCCTCATGCTGGCGGCGGGTTTCGTGGTCAATCGCCGTGGCAACGTCGGGATCAACTTCAAACAGCGGGCGGGACATACGAGTCATTTTGCGTTCTCCGGATGATGTTCGAGTTGGTGCGTTTTGATCAGCGCGGCTGGCAGGTCGCTGAGACGCCGTAAATTGATTTTCTCATGCGGCGTTGCGAGCTGTGCAAAGAAGATTTTCCACTGTGGGGAAGCGGTTTTTTTCGCGGGCGCGGGGCGATCATCTGCAACGAAGATCAGGATTTCGCGGCCATCCTCCAGATCGGAATCCACCTCGACGCAGATCGGGACAGGGCCGCTCTCCCCGGGAGTGCCGGACTGCTCACCGCAATCGTTGACCTCCCAGTGATACCTGGCGCCGGGGCCGGATTCTTTTGCGAGCCAGTTCTCGAACGACAGGTTGGGGAGGGCGTCGTCCAGTTTAGCGACCGAGAGTTGTCGTACGGCGCCGATCAGCTTGGCGTCACGGGCAGCATTCGGTTTGGGTTGGGCCTCCGCCGTAGACAGCCATAACACCAGCGGCAGAATTAGCGGTATTCCTGTTTTCAGCATGAGAACCGGCAGCTGCTACGCTCATCGCGCTTAGGCCCGGGGCTGTATTTTTGCGCCGCACCGCCGCCGGAATTCACGTCTAAGTTCCCTGAATTCAGGCTTCGCCTGTCCTGGTTCACCGATAGGGTGCAGATTTCTTATATACCTCGGGATTGTGAATTTCCATGAAGCGGTCGGGGTTGGCCAGCGGCTTGAACCCGAACCGCTCGTAGAGGCCGTGGGCATCGCGGGTGGCAAGCGTCCAGCGGCGCAATCCCTGGAGTTGTGGATCTTGGACGATGCACTCCATCAGGAATTTCGAAAGCCCTCGTGCCCGGTGCGATTCGATGATGAAAACGTCTGCGAGATAGGCAAAGGTCGCGAAGTCGGTGACCACCCGCGCAAAGCCGACCTGCTTCTCGCCTTCATACACTCCGAAACACAGCGAGTTCGAGAGGGCTCGCTCGACGACGTCGCGCGGAATGCCTTCTGACCAGTAAGAGCGAACAAGGTAGCCGTAAATGAAATCGTGATCCAAGCGAGTGGGATCGGTGGTAACGACGAACTCGCCGCGCCGGTGGGAGAGGTTAAGCATCAGCTCCAGTTTAATTTTACCCAGAGAAAGTCCGAGCCCACACGAAGGCTCAACTGCCGACTGCTGAGTGGTGAATGCTCTTGAACGACTTCCCTAAGAACGAGCAAAGGTAATAGGCGTCCATGAACCTATATGGCATTTCGCCGGTTGAGTAGTGCCCGCAGGGGAGCACGGCCACCTTATGGTCAATGCCATGCGTTTGAAATTGCTCGACGACCTCACGCGAAAACTCCGGTAAGAATGTCAGGTCGTAGGTTGCATAGACCACCAGCGACTTTCGCTTAAACCTCGCGAATTGCTTGAAATAGGACATCGGGCTAATCGCAGTCCAGAGCCCTCGCAGGCGCTCCAGTGAGATCTCTGGTTCAAGCCCTTCGCGGATGTGGCGCGTGGACTGTCCATGCCAAACAACATCGGCGAAATAGGTTGACGCATGGTTGAATGCGGCCACTTCAATGCGGGGATCGTGCGCGGCCGCGAGAAATGCGTAGCAGGAACCCAGGCTCGTACCCAGGATCCCGAGCTTTGTGTAGCCCTGGTCCTGCAACCAGTCGAGGCAGCAGCGGATGTCGAGTACGCCCTGGCGGGTGGCGTCTAGCGTGCGACCGATGTTTGCCGAAACGGCGTAGTCCGCGCGCTGAATTTCAGCCGGCCGGCGAATATCGTGGTACGGCATGCTCAAGCGCAGTACGGAAATGGCTAAACGGTTCAACGTGGGACAAAGCCCATTGTGGCTGAGTGCGTCGGAGTTCCACTGCGGAAGCAGCACGATCGCGCTCTTCCCTTTTTTCGCGGGAAACCAGCGGGCATTCACCAGATTGTTTTCTGCGTAGGGCGTGCGCACGGGCGAGGTAAAACGCAAGAACTCGCCGTACGTCCCGAGTACTTTCCTTTCCAGACGGGGTTCAGGGATCTCGCGCGTGCTGAAAACCTGAAGGGCACGGCGCTCCAGGCGAAAATCGGATGGCTTGCTGTAGGAGAAGAACTCGTCGCTATTCTCAACCGCACGTTTGCTGTACTCATGCAGATAGTGCTCGCACTCAGAGACAGTCAAAGGAGACTGGAATCCGTTGCGGCAGGGCCAATCGCGGGTCCACTCAATTCCCCATTCGAGCGGACGGACCACTCGGTTGTTATCCACCTGGGTGAGGCGGGTTTCCCAGTTGTACATCCAGCGGGCGTAGAGAGAACGCATCGTCTTTAGGATAACAATCAGATGCTCGATTCCCTTAGGGTTCAGCACTCAGCAGTCAGCATTCCGCGGTAAAAGGCCTTCGGCGAGCAATGAATGACCCGACTCACGCCCGAGGACGGGATGGCGGTGCAGCTTTGACACCGGTTCGCCAAGGGAGCTGAAATGGGGGCGTCCGAGCGGCGATTGCAAATTCCGAGGGCCACGGCTAGTTGCCGAATCTTCTCGGCACCCGCTTGGAGATGCCACACAGGATTTCGTACGGGATGGTGTTGGCAAGTTCTGCGTGTTCGCGGGCATCGACGGTTAACCCATCTGCCGTACCGAGCAGCACCACTTCATCCCCAACCTCGACGTCCGCAATTCCGGTGACATCAACCAGTGTCAGATCCATGGAGATGCGGCCCACGATCGGAGCATAGTTCTCGCGAACAATCACGCGACCGCCAGCCGAGAGACCGCGGTTCAAACCATCGGCGTACCCGACCGGGAGCACAGCGATACGAGATGGCGCCTTGGTTACGTACGTTCCGCCATAACCGAGCGCCTGACCTGCTTGCATATCGCGAAGAGAAAAAATCCGGGTCTTCCAGGTGAGCACTGGCTTCACGGCTAGCTTTAATCCCCGGCCGCTCACCACGCGTCCGGCGCGCTCAAACGGCAGATGGTAACCGTACAAGGCGAGTCCCGTGCGCACCATGGTGTTCCAAGCCTCGTGATGAGAAATCACCGCGGAAGTATTGGCCGCGTGGACGAATTGAGGATCAAATCCGGAATCACGCACCATGCGCCGCGCGGTCTCGAAGTTCTGGAGTTGCTCCGAGATCGACGGCGCATCGAGCACTTCGGAGGAGGCCAGATGGGTGGCCACACCTTCCAGCTTCAAATGAGCCGCCGAGCGCAGCGCCCGAAGAACGGTGGGCAGTTCTCCCAAGGTTGCCCCCAGCCGCCCCATACCTGTGTCCACCTTCAAGTGCACAGGGTGTTGAGTAACATCGAGCCGGGCCGCGGCCCTTTCCATCAGTTCGACATGTTCGACTTCCCAAACCGTGGGCGTAAGTGCCAGGCGGACGACCTCGTCCTGCTCGCCCCGCCAGAAGCCCGTCATGAGCAGGACGCGAGTCTTGATTCCTTCCTCCCGCAGTGGAATCGCTTCGTCGAGCGAGGTGACGCCCATCCAAGTTGCGCCTTCCTCCTGCAGCGCCTTGGCGCATTCGACCGCACCATGGCCATACGCGAAGGCCTTGACCACGGCGCAGACCGTCACGTTCTTGCCTACATAGTCGCGAACAATGCGGTAGTTCTCGCACAACGTTCGTAACGATACTTCAGCCCAGGTGGGCCGAGTCGCCGCTCGCTTCGCGATTTCTATCGCCGCCACGTTGCGATTATAGTGGCCGGCTGCACCGCAGGCAGGTTACTGCGGTGCTCCCGCATGCGCCGAGATCTTCGTCACGCAGCCACAGATGATCCCCGAGCATTTGTTCTCTGCGTCTCCCGGGTGACGGAGAGTTAGCGCCTCAGATAGAAGTTGACTGTAATCTCGGTCTCCACTTCGACCGGCTTGTCATTCAGCAAGTAAGGCCGATAGCGCCATTGCCGAATTGCATCCAGGGCTGCCTTCGAGAATAGGGGAGAGCCGCTGATAATTTGCGCCTGCTCGATTTTCCCTTCGGTGCTGATGACCGCCCTAATGTGCACAGCTCCTTCCAGCCCCACCGTCCGAGCCACGTCGGGATATCTCGGCTCAACGCGGCGGATGAGATAGCCTTGCATGGATCGCGATATACGAGGAGAGGTCGACACCGCTGGATGGACCTGTGGGGGCAACACATTTCCCATGGGCGGTGCCGCCACTAGATTGGGAGGACCCGTTCCCGCTGGCAAGAAAGAAAGTTCATCGGTTGGCACCGCGTCCCGCCCGGAGCTGGTGAAATGAAATTGGGGATTGCTAGTGACAAGGATCACGTTGCTGCGGGGAGAGCTAAGCGTTGCACCACTGTTGTCCTGGTGCTGGTTGACTACAGGACTGCTGATTTCCGGGCTACTGATCGGCACAAATATGCGCCGAGGCGCTAAGGCGTCTGGCAAGCTGTTGGGGTACATCAAGGGGAAGGCAAGTGCGGCGGCTACGGCTGCTGCCTGCAGAGTGAAAGAGACTAGCGCGGTCCAGCCGCGCCGGGGATTGGCTTGAACATTCTCGAGTCCAGCGAACATGGCGTCTTCTCCTCCGGCAAGATCTGCTGCCGATAGAGACACCGGAATTGTCGAGTTCGCGGCTTTTCCCCAAAAAATAAAAAGACCGCGATTGCTCGCGGTCTCGGGAACAAAACTGCCGGCGTGGTGTCGCTTACTTTGCCGGAGGATTCGTGCTCGGCGGCCTGGTTGCAGGAGCCGAGGGCCTCGTAGTACCTCCAAGCGGTGGCCTGGTGGCCGGAGTTGCCGGTGCCGGCACGCCCGACTGTGCGTTGTAAGCGTCCACGATGGGCTTGGTAATATCCAGCGGCGCATAGTACATGATGGGACCATTGGGCCACGGAGTGGAGGTATCGACGATCATTCCCAGGCCGTTGTCCTGGGCATACTTCATGATCACCGGCCCCATCTTCTGAAAGATGCGTTGGCCGATCTCGCCCTGTTGGGTTTGGGCGTCTTCCTGCACGTCTTGCCGCTCGCGGTCGAATGCCTTCTGCTTCTGATCTATCTGGCGGTTTAGGTCGGCTTTTTCGGTCGCGGCAGTGGTCGTGGCGTCGAGTTTCTTCTTTAGGGCGTCGATCTCGTCGTTCTTCGACTTCAAGTCGGTGAACTTGGGCTCAAATTTCTTCTGCAGAGCACCCATGTCGCGCTGGCCTTCATTGGTAAGGAAAATGGCCTGCTCAACGTTGATCGCGGCAATTTTCGCATTCGGATTGAAGGCGGGTGCTGCTGGAGCGGGATCGGCTGTGCCGGGCGCTGCCGGTAGAGCAGAAGATCCGCCTGCTTGAGAGAAGGCAGCTACGGACATCAGGACCGTAACTGCGATGGGACTTACAAACTTGAGTTTCATGGGATTTCGTGTAACTCCTTGGGTGCTGCTGTTGATTTCAAAATCTGGCGACTTAGACACATGCCAGCTCCACCTGCCACTTCCAATTCCAGCGATGTACAGGGCTTCTGACCGGTCTCATTCTCGCTCGCAAATCGCCGACGGTACCCGCGACGCACGACCGGCCACTCTGGTGTGGATGATCCATTATAGAAACAGCCCTTTCCAACGGTCAAACATTAGAATGTCGTGCCCACGGTAAATCGGAAGGTCTTACGAGGCTCCCGCAATAGGTACTGCGGCGAAAAGGTGTTCTTCGTCAACTGATAGGTGTAGTCACCCGCGGCACAATTGGGCCCCGGGCATCCTGGGAACATGCCCCGGGTGATCTGTACGGGCGCCTGAGATTGCTGGTCCAGGCGCAACGGGTTATACGCCCAATAGATTCTGAATGGAGCATTGACGATCGGCAGGAATACCTGCAACTCAAGACCTGTCGAAGCCCGAGGCTGCCAGTTCGATGCGCTGACGACGCTCAAATTTTGAGAAAAATTGAATTGCTGCGTCCCGAAACATTGGCCGCTAATTGGATCAACAGCTGGGCAACCGAAGGGCAGTTGGTTGAGTCCTGCCAATTGGCCCGAGTTAATTCGCAGCTGCGACCCCCTTACGATCGGGTCGAAACCAAAATCGACAAATGGCGCTATCGCCACCGGCCCGGCAATCGTGATCCTATATTCGGCGTTAGAGACAAGACTCAAGTCGCCGCCAGGGAACGTAATCTGGTCCACGGGTACGCGCACTGTGTACGGCGGGCTGAGCGGGTTGCTCGGATCCCGCGGAACGATAGAGTTATCTGGGTTGCGCAGGGAGATGGTTGAAGCCGTTGGCAGGAAGGCAACCGGCGAAACCGAACGAATGTCGAATCCCCGCAAATCGTTTTCTCCGCCCATGTAGAAACGCTGGAACGGAGGCGCCACCAGACCTCCGTAGCCCGACATAAACGAACCCAGGAAATGCACGCCGATGGCGTTGCGCTTGTTTTGCATCGGAAAATAATGCTTGTAATCGAAAATGGGGCGAATGGATTTGACGGTTCCGCCCAGGCCTGAAAGCTCCGCTCCCAGGAACAGTTCGCTTCCAGAGTGGGGGTAGAGAGCGGCGTCAAGCGTATTCTGGGTGTAGGAGAACAGGACCTTGCTGGTGGTGATGCCGTTCAAGGCATTCGGGCCGCTGATCCCGCTGAACGCCAAGAAACTGAACAGGTTTTTCGAGGCATTGGTGAGCGCAACCAGCGAGGAAACGTCGTAGGTGTAGGTGAGGCCAACACGTTTGCCGTAGCCAAACCTCCTCGCGGGTAAGGGATACGAAGCATTCAGAGTAAAACCCTTACTGGCCTGGGTATAGTTCTGCAGGCTCTGCAACTCGGCTTGAGAAACATTCAGCACTTGCCCAGTGATCAGCGCACTCTGCCGAGCCTGATCGTACGTAAGCCTGGTTCCGTACACCGTGAATCCAGCCGTGAGCGGGCGGTCGAACAAGTATGGCTCGGTAAAGCCGAACATGATGCTGCGCTGCAAGCTTCCAAGATTCGCCTGCACACTTAAGGTTTCACCCAAACCGAGAAAGTTGTTGGTGGAGTAGCTGAGGCCAATGAACGACCCGGATAGTCCACTGACTCCTCCAGTCAATCCGATCTGGTTCTTGCCTCGTTCCCTCAATTTGAGGGTCAAGTCGACTTGACCATTCTTTTCGTCAAGGCGGCGCTCGGTCGTGTCCGGATCGTCTGGTTTGATCTGATCAAAAAATCCCAGCTGGTTTAGGCGTTGAATGCCTAATTTCCAATATTGCTCGTTGTACAACTGCCCTTCTTCGAGAACCACTTCGCGGCGAATCACTTTGTCACGAGTCGTGGTGTTGCCCTGGAACTCGATCCTGCGCACGTAGAACTGCTTGCCTTCGTCGATTTCGATCTCCCAGGAGACGGTCTTCTTTTGCTCGTCGAAAGTGGGAGTAGGAACCGGTGTGTAGTTGATGAACCCTTGCGAAGCGTAGGCGTTTTTAAGATTCTCCAGGCCTTTGGCAAATAGCTTGCGGTTGAATATGTCTCCGTCCTTCAACGGGAACACGTTTCGCAGGGCCTTGCTGTTATTGAGGCTCTTGTTGCCCTTGAAAGTAATCGTCCCGAGCCGGTACTGATCGCCTTCTTCGATCGGCACGGTAATGTCCATGGCCTTGCCAGGTCCATGCTGCAAAAGCGGAATGTGGAATCCGGCATGTCCGGTGTCGCGAATCTTGGTCACCGGCTGGCCGATGTTCGCCTTGAAATACCCCTTGTTCTGCGCCTCCTCGCGCACTAATTCCATGTCGGTTTCCAGCTTGCTAGCGTCGTAGGTCTTGGCGAAAAGATTTTCTAGGAAGATGGAGTGTGGTACTCCGATCGGCTTCAGGAAGTGCATCGCGGATCGCAACTCACGGCTGTTTAGGTGCCGATTTCCTTCAAACTTGATGTGCCCAACCTTGACTTTTGGCCCCTCGCGCACCACGAAGGTGACCTCAACGTTGGCAGGCGGCAGCGGTCGGACTTCGGTTCTCACCGTGGCGAATTGGCGACCATGCTCGGCTTCCAACTGCTTGATGACGACTTCGGCATGCTTCACCTTGGTAGGGTCATATTGCGACTGGGGGGAAAGGCCGACTTTCTCCGTCTTAAAGCGGTCCAAGATATCGCTTTTCGAGATGGCATTGATACCCGAGTAGGAGATCGTCTTGATCCGGGGCCGTTCCTTCACATAGATGTGAATGATCCAGCCTTTAGGCGTAGCCTCCCGTTCGAAACGGATGTCCTCGAAAAACCCGGTATTCCACAGGGAATTGAAATCGCGCTCGATCGCGTTTTGATCGTAAATGTCCCCCGGTTTGCTGAAAACGTGGGCCCGTACGACGTCCGCCGGAACGGAACGGTTCCCGTGGACCTGGATTTCGACAATAACGTCAGGTTGCTGTGCAAAGACGGCAGTCGATGCCAGTAGGAGCGACAAGCACAGCAGCGCCCTAGTCAAAGAAATTGCCAAAACCCCTGAGAATGAATGGTTTCCGCTCCACGCAACGACGTGGTTCGTGTTTTTGGCGCAGCCTTGCCTCAGACTTGCAGGCCTATCCTGATGAACGCGAAAAATCGCAACGACCTCAATCAACTGGATATAGGAAAACCGCAATTATACGGTAGAGCTGTGGAGAGCGTCCAAAACCGGCCGTCAGTTTGCCGGTTCTCTTTGTCGGTCGAATCAAGAACTTGTTGACCGATGATCACCGGCGGTGACCACTACACAGGCCGCAAAAGCCCCACCTCAACCAAGACGGAATAAAACGTGGCAGAGTTGCCCATGTCGGAGAGTTTTTCCGACGTTAGCACGTTAATGTTCTTGCCCCCGCGTGTAAGTTTTGCCCAATTGAGCTTCGCCGCCACCACTCCCGGCGAAACACTGTCGTTCACCTTCGCCCTGAGCTCGATCTCGCCGCGGTTGTTGAAAACGCGGACGGCATCCCCGTCGTGAATCCCACGGGCTACCGCATCTTCGGGGTGCATTTCGAGCAGGCCCTTCTCTTCCAAGGTCTGCAAGGTTGGAAGATTGGTAAATGTCGAGTTCAGGAAATTGTCTGCCTTGCGGGCGAGCAGTTCGAGCGGATAGCCTTCCGCGGTGGGCGAATGACGTGATTCATCCGGAGGCACGAACTCCGCGACCGGATCGAGGCCCTGAACCTTGAGCGCTTCACTGTAAAGCTCCGCCTTGCCGCTCAAAGTCCGGAATTCACCCTTGGCATAAGGAAGGAACCACCGTTGCTGCTCCTTTCCCTTGCTCTCGCCGTCCCCGGGGGAGAGCGTGGGAGAATGGCCGACGGTATCGAAGTTCAGCCGCATATGTCCTGCTTGCTCCAGGTTCTCGAGCGTGAGCCCCTTCAACCATGGATTTGGCGACCGGAGTGCCTGATTGATCATGTCGTCATCGGAGTCTCGCAAGCAATCCTCGTCAAAACCCATCTTCTCGGCCAAGGCGCGGAATACGTCAACATTCGACCTGCACTCGCCGAGTGGTTCGATCGCCTGGCTCGAAACCTGCAAGTAGTAGTGCCCGTACGCCGACTGCAGGTCCTTGTGCTCGAAGAACGTCGTCGCCGGTAACACGATGTCGGCATAGTCGGTGGTGTCGGTGAAGAACTGCTCGTGCACCACGGTAAACAGATCGGACTTCATCAGGCCGCGAATCACGTCGTTGTGGTTCGGGCAAACGGCTGCCGGGTTCGAGTTGTAAACAAACAGCGCCTTGACCGGCGGCTCCTGGAGGTCATTGAGTGCCTTGCCCAGTTCGACCATGTTGATGGTGCGCGCAAGGCGGCCTAGAGACTTGGTCATCAGATCGGGACGTTCGAGCGCCGCATTGTTCAACCCGTAGCCGCCGCTGGTGGACAGCTGTAAGCCGCCTCCGACTTCCTTCCATGAGCCAATCACACACGGGAGCATGGCAATCGCACGGGTCGCCATGCCTCCGTTCTGCGAACGCTGCACCCCATAATTCAAGCGGATTGCAGCCGGGCGCATGGTGGCGTACTCGCGAGCTAGCTTTTCCACGTCCGCAACGGACATGCCGGTCCATTGCGCAACCCTTGCCGGAGGATACGCCTCGACTTTCTTGCGCAGTTCTTCGTAACCGACGGTAGATTGCGCAAGGTAGTCAGCGTCTTCGAGGTTTTCTTTGAAAATGACGTGCATCATCCCGAGAGCAAGCGCCACATCGGTTCCCGGATGGATAGCAATGTGCCAGTCGGCAAGAGCGGCAGTCCGCGTGCGATAGGGATCAATGACGACCAGTTTCGCACCATCGCGCCGGGCTTGTTCGATGAACGGCCACAGGTGGATGTTGTTGCCGTGAATATTGGCCGCCCAAGCTATGATGTACCTGGATTTTGCGAACTGCTCCGGCTCGGTGCCCATGTTCACACCGTAGACAGATTTCATTCCAGTGGCACCCGCTTCCGCGCAAATCGTCCGCGCCAGCTGCGACGCGCCAAGCCGGTGGAAAAAACGGCGGTCCATGGAACCGAAGCCTAGCTTGCCAAGCGTGCCTCCGTAGGAATACGGCAGGATGGATTCGGGCCCAAATTCTCGGGCGGCAGCCCGCAACTTGGTGGCTACGGTTTCGAGTGCTTCATCCCAGCTGATGCGCTCAAATGCCTGTGTCGGCCCACCATTCTTGTCCGGCCTAGGGCCTTTCGGCGCCACTCGCTTGAGGGGATACAAAACCCGATCGGGCGAGTACACGCGATCGAGATATTTGGCAACCTTCGCACAGAGGAATCCCCGAGTGATGGGATGCGAGGGATCACCCTGGATCTTGGTAGCGCGCCCGTCTTCAATGGTGATTAGGACTCCGCAGGCATCGGGACAATCGTGCGGGCAAGCAGCATGGACCACTTTCTTCACGATGCTTCATTATAGCGTTGTACTCCTGCCCACCCTAGATCTCCATCACTTCTTTTTCCTTCGCCGTGCACATTTCTTCCATCTTCTTGATCTCAGCGTCGGTGAGCTTTTGGATTTCTTCGGTCGAGCGCTTGGATTCGTCTTCGGTGACCTTCTTGTCCTTGAGTGCCTTCTTGATCGCCTCATTGCCGTCGCGGCGGATGTTGCGTATGGCGGTGCGGTGCTCTTCGAGCACCCTGTGCAGGTGCTTGACCATCTCTTTGCGACGTTCTTCGGTCAGCGGCGGAATGGGCACGCGGATGATCTTGCCGTCGTTCATGGGATTGAAGCCGAGTTCGGCCGTGCGAATCGCCTTTTCAATGGCTCCCAGTTGCGACGGGTCGTAGGGCTGAACCGTGATCAACTGGGCCTCGGGGGAATGCACGGTCGCCACCTGATTCAGCGCCATCTGCGAGCCGTAGGCTTCGACCATGACCCCGTCCAGCATGTGAACCGAGGCGCGGCCGGTACGCGTGCCGACAAGCGCTTTGCGGAAGTCTTCCACCGCCTTGTCCATGCGGGTTTTCAGCTGCAAGTAGGTATCTTTCAGTCCGGGGACAGCAGCCATCGTCGGCTGGGCCATATGAGCTCCTCAGAAAATTCAGTCGAAACGCAGAATTATAAACCGAAGGAAATTGCTGCGGGGAAAAGCCGCTTGGGAACGAAACCCGGCCGGGACTCAGCTTTAGCCCGGATGCAGCTTAGGCTGCGAAGAATTCTCGCGATCGCGCCAGCACGAGATTGGGTAGATCTTCCCGGTGCTTTTGCCCCTTGAAGCCTAGATCGTGGCCAGCACCTTCAACGACAACCAATTCCGTTCTGGCGGGAATCAGTTTACGCGCCGCCTCCATCTCTTCAATGGACCCGAAGGGATCCTTCGTGCCATGCACAAAAAGCGTGGCAGCATGAATTTTCGGAAGATGCTGGGTGCGAGGCTGGGCAGGCCGGCTGGGCGGGTGCAGAGGATAGGAGAGCAGGAGCAAACCATCTGCCAATGCCTCGTCGGCAAGAAGCATGCTGGCTTGACGTCCGCCGTAACTCTGACCGCCGAGAAGGATGCGTCCGGGAACGATGTTTCTCATCGCTGCGACGGCGCATTTCAATCCGTCACGGTCGCGGGCGGCGTCTGTAGGACGCGGCGGGCCGAAGCTCCTTGACTGGCGAAAGGGTAAATTGCACCGCAGCACGGCGAAACCGAAGGCAGCAAAGGTTTCCGCCAACGCAATGAGCAATGGCATTTGCGCGTTCCCGCCTGCGCCATGCGTGAGGACCACTCCATTTCGGGAATCAGTTGCCGGACGATGAAGGAACCCGCGAACCGGAGGATCGTAAGAGTCCGCGGTAAAACTTTCCGCAGCCGAGGTTTTCATAGACTGCTCCGAGCACGGGCCGAAACTCCGCCCATAGCTACTTCCCACGCTTCAAATCGATTTGCAGATCGGGAACGTTACTCCCCTGTGGGAACTTGGCCGTAAGCGCGATCTCGTTATCTCCCTTGACCACTCCTTCATGAAGGATGGTCATATTGTTGACCGACACGTTAAACGACATCTTGTCACCGTCCACCTTGCCGTCGGTAATATCGATCGCATTGCCATCCGGGCCGGTCACCGTACCGGTGAGCGTTGTGCCCTCTTGCTTGAGTTTGAGGTCCAACGAGAAATCCTCGCCATTCGGGCCTTTGGAGGTTCCACTCCAGTTGCCCGTAAGATCCACGGCGAAAGCGGCTATGGCGCAGAAAACGATGATCACGAGGGCGGAGCAACACAAAAACTGTTTCATCTTCACTATCTCCCGAGAAAGCGGCGCCTATGGATGGTAGCTCAATGAGGCGCCCTCTTGCATGACCCTACCCGAGGTCGATCATTTCGAAGAAGAATCGCCCGCCCGGATTGTTCTACTCTGCCTCCGAGATCATTTGCTCTGCCTGCGCCCAATCTCTTCCTGGGCGAAGTGGAATGCGGTGTTCGCCGCGGGCAGCCCGGCATATAAGGCGACCAGCAGCAAGATTTCTTCCACATCGCAAGCTTCCAAGTCACGTTCAAGCCCTGCCCCGAGATGCATGCGGAACTCTTCCCAACGGCCGAGGCTTGCCATAAGAGATAGAACCAGGAGACGCCGCGTGCGATCATCGAGGAGCGGACGGCTCCAGATCTCTGCCCAGGCGTAGCGCGTGATGAGTTCCTGAAAATTCCGATTGAAATCAGTAGTGTTGGCAATCGCATGATCGACATGCCGATCGCCCAACACGGTCCGCCGTTTCTCAAGGCCTCTTTCGAGCGACGGTGGCTCACTCGGCAAAAGGAACTCCAGCAACGCTGCGGTGAACGAACGCGGTTGCTCCAGGTTCGACAGGTGCGCACCGGGCAGGAGAACGGCCTTTGCATTCGGGATTGCCTGTGCCAAAAGGTCTCCATGTCCGCTCCACGGGGTAGAGGGATCGGTCTCACTTCCAATGACTAAACAGGGCACCGCGATCTTCTGCATCAGCGGCCGACTATCGAAATCGCGGAGCGCCACGCAACATCCGATATAGCCAAGCGGATCGGTCGAAAGAAAGACCGATCGCTCGGAGGTCGCATGGGCCGGATCGGTACGGGTAGAAAACAAGCGCTGCATGACAACCTCAGTAATGGCAGCCATGCCGCCGTCGCGCACGGACTGGATGCGGCCGTTCCAGTGGGCTAGGTCTCCAAAGCGCGGAGACGTGTTTGCGAGAATTAGGTGGGTAATTCGCCCCGGAGCATTCAGCGCAATCCACTGCCCGATGGCACCGCCGAGGGAAACCCCACACCAAGCGAAGTTGGCGATTCCTAATTGATCTAGCACTGCCAGGGCATCGCCTCCCAACTGCTCGACAGAGTATTCGCCAGCCGGAGAATCCGAAGCGCCGTGACCTCGCGTGTCATATCTCAACACCTGGAAGTAGCGCAGCAGATCAGGCATCTGCAGTCCCCACATGCTGTGGTCAGCACCAAGCGAGTGGGACAACACGAGAACGGGGTGCCCCGTCACGCCTTCAAGGCGATAAAAGTGGCGGACCTGATTGAGAGTCAGAAATGGCATCTCATTTCCCGCGCCGCGGCCGGCCATTACGCAAGAGGCGGCGAATGAACTCCTCGGCTGATCCTAGGTAGGCATCCGGCTGGTCGGGTCTTTCGCTTAGATAGCGGCGCACTTCAGGAACTCCGGCCAGCGCCTGCGAGAGCGTTCGCTTGTTCAGGCGCTTCGGATCGCTCCAGCTTCTCAGCATTTCATGGGCTTTTTCGCGCCCCATATGCACGGCAAGAAGCAGGGCTACCTTTTCCGAGAAAGGCGTGCCCTGCGTAGACTGAATATTTGCTCGCATCCGCTTGGGATTGACGCTGAATCCTTCAGCCACTTCGGCCATCGAAGCCAGTGCAACCCCGGTAGACTGAATTACCGAAGCTACCGTCGGCCACTCTGCCTGCCATCCCCCGGCCGCGCGTTCATGCTCCTGGACCATCTGCGACAGAAATGCGGCGGCGAGTCCCGGCACACGGTTCGCCGCGGCCAGAGCAATGACAGACGCAATGGGATTCCTTTTGTGCGGCATGGTGGAAGACCCGCCGCGCCCCCCCAGCCCGGGTTCGACGACTTCCCCAACCTCGTGCTGCATGAGCAGGCTGATATCGCGAGCCATTTTCCCCAAACTGCCGGTCAGGATGGCGCAAGCGCAGACTACTTCCGCCAAACGGTCGCGGTGGGCGTGCCAGGGCGCATCTGGGACTCGCAACCCGAGTTGCTTCGCGATCAGCTCCGAGAGTGGAATACCGCGGCCCTCGAGCGCACTCAGAGTGCCCGATGCCCCCCCCAACTGAAGCACCAGCGCCTCCGAGATGGCTCGATTGAGCCGAACCCGTCCGCGGCGCACCGAGGCCAGCCATCCAGCCGCCTTTAACCCCAAGGTTACGGGGGGCGCGGGTTGCAGCAGGGTCCTCCCGAGCATCACGGTGTTTCTGTGCTTGGCGCTCTGCCCTCGCAGAGCTTTGTCGATTCGCGCGAGTTCCGCATCGAAGATCGCTGCCGACTTCTTGAGCAAAAGAATGAGCGCCGTATCGGCAACGTCCTGGCTGGTCGCACCCCAGTGAACGTAGTTGGCTGCAAGAGCATCTTCCTGCTGAACCTTCTTGCGAAGCGCGTTCACCAGTGGAATGCCGGGGGTTCCCGCGCGCAAAGTTTCGCGAGCCAGGGCTGCGCCGTCGAAAGTTTCGGCGCGGGCGGCGCGGGCAATCGCCCGAGCAGCCGACTGAGGAATGATTCTCAGCTGCGCCTCGGCACGGGCCAGCGCAACCTCGAAATCGAGCATCGCCTGGAGAACCGACAAGTCGGAGAAAATCTCCGCCAGCGGCTCGGTTGCGCCCAGGCTCTCGATCAAGCGCGCAGACATTCTCTCCCTTTCAAAGCCTTCCTCTACAACTTAGTCTGGGCCGAATTCTAGGTTCAAAACAAGTTCAACGACTACACGTCGAAGAAGACGGTCTCGCCTTCGCCGCACAAGCGGATGGTGAAATTCCACCAACCTGGATTCTGAATATCAGGCTGCGCCATCAAGGTAGCGCGACGCTCCTCGGGAACCAGCGTCAGCACTCGATCACCCGCGTTGGCGGGATCTCCGGAAAAATAAATCCTGGTGGCGAGTCGCTTCTGAATTCCGCGCCCTAACACTGACACACTTACATGCGGGGCCTGCATGGTGTCGTCTGGCCCGGGTACCGGTCCCGGCCTCACGGTTTCAAATACGCAGTTCCCCTGCTCGTCCGTGGCCAGCCGCCCGAAGCCCCTGCAATGCCTATCCGCAGTCTTGTCCTGCGTGTCGTCGGGGTGCAGATACTTCCCTTCTGCGTTCGCCTGCCATAATTCAAGCATTGCGTCAGGCACCGGAACGTTGTCTCCGTCGAGCACTCGGCAGCGCAACCAGACCCGCTCTCCCTCGGCTTCGTGTGTAGCCAGACAACTTACAGAACCTGACCTGGTGCAACCCAGGTGAAAGAACGGCCCAGCAGTTTGCGAAGCAGTGGGGACCAATGTCATGTCAATCCTCAAAGGGCGTTGCCTCGCGCCCACGTAAGACAATGTCAAAACGGAAGCCCAAGGCCCACTCCGGCTTGGTGATATCGAAATCGAACTTCGCGATGAGCCTCTCTCGCGCCCTCTCATCCGGAATGGACTGGAAAATCGGGTCGCGAGCAAACAACGGGTCGCCCGGAAAATACATTTGCGTAACCAACCTGGTGGCAAATGCCGGTCCGAACAGGGAGAAGTGAATGTGCGCGGGCCGCCAGGCGTTCTCGTGATTACGCCAGGGATAAGCTCCCGGCCGGATGGTCACGAATTCGTAAAAGCCATGCTCATCCGTCAAAGTGCGACCGGCGCCCGTGAAATTCGGATCGAGCGGTGCAGCGTGATTGTCATTGTCATGAAAGTAGCGCCCTGCGGCATTTGCCTGCCAGACTTCGATCAGCGTTTTCCGCAGTGGGCGACCCCCATCATCGAGCACCTGGCCTCGAACAATAATGCGCTCACCCTGCGGAGCGGCGGGGTGTTGGCGGGTGAGATCATTGTCGGTTTCCGCAATATCGCCCTGACCACATACCGGCCCGGTGATCTCAGAAAGCGTATGCGGCAAGACGATCAAGGGCATCCGCGGACATCGCAGAACCGTCGAACGATACGGCGGATAATACGACGCGGGCTGTGTGTCAGGATTGTGCCTGCGATAAGGGGTAATTTTCGCTCCCATGGTCAGCCCCATATTTATAACGCAACCGACGGGCGGTTCGGCAAAAGCATGGAAAATGGCTGGTGGTACCCTCTTCGGTTGCCTGCGGCATCTAAGCCAATAAGGCGCCGAACTTGACTGGGCTCACAGAGGAGATTTATCGTTCCTCGGCGCGAAAAACGCCCAACTTCGCAGCCGCAAGAACTCGGGGGTGAACCATGTTTACAGCTCCCTACATTGACGGCCGTCCCGTCACCGTGCCAGCTGATTCCTCTACCGAGGTTATCAATCCAGCCACCCAAAAACCATTTGGCAACGTTTTCCTGGCCGATGTCGCCATGATGCGGCGGGCTATCGATGCCGCCGACAACGCCAAGGCGGCATGGGGCAAGTCGCTGGCCGCCGAACGAGAACTCATTCTGCAACGTGCTGCAGACGTGCTCGATGGCATGCGGCAGGAAGTCGTGGACATCCTCATTGGCGAGGCCGGTTCCACCTTCGGCAAGTCACAATTCGAAGTTTCGTTCACGGTGAACATGCTCCGTGCGGTCGCGGGGGAAGCACGCCGGATCAACGGCGATGTCATTCCGTCGGATGTTCCGGGACTGATGTCGTTCGCCATTCGCCAGCCATTGGGAGTTGTGGCCGGTATCGCTCCCTTCAACTTTCCTCTAATCCTGGCGACGAAGAAGGTTTGTCTCGCGCTAGCGGCCGGCAACACATTCGTTTTGAAGCCGTCGGAAGAGACATCCCTGTTGGGCCTGAAGATCGCCGAGGTCTTCGACAAAGCCGGGCTGCCCAAAGGCGTGCTGAACGTCGTACCCGGGGATGGAAAGACACTCGGTGCGGTGCTCACCTCGGATCCACGCGTACGCCTGATCTCGTTCACCGGGTCGACTCGGGTGGGTAGGCTCATTGCGGCCGACTGCGCCAAGAATGGGAAAAAAGTCATTCTCGAACTTGGCGGCAAGAGCCCGCTCGTCATTCTGAAAGACGCCGATCTCGATTATGCCGTTTCCACCGCTTGTTTCGGACTCTTCATTCATCAAGGCCAGATCTGCATGGCGGGATCGCGGATCATCGTGGAAAAACCGATCTATGAGACGTTTCTCGACAAGTTCGTGGCGAAAGTAAAGACCCTGCCAGTCGGCGATCCCCGCGATCCTCAGACCATCATTGGGCCACTCATTCGCAGCTCGCAATGTCCGATGATCGACGGCAAGGTAAAGCAGGCGGAACGAGAAGGGGCGCGCGTGCTAACCGGAGGAACCTACGAAGGCAATTTTTATCGACCAACGGTGGTCGCGGATGTCGCCCCACAGATGGCAGTTTTCCGCGACGAACTCTTCGGACCGGTGGCGGCGGTAATCAGAGCCAGTGACGCCGATCACGCACTCCAGCTCGCGAATGACACGTCCTATGGGCTCTCATCAGCGGTTCTCACCAACGATTTGCAACTCGCCATGAAGTTTGCCCTCGAACTTGAGGCCGGGATGGTGCACATCAACGGTCCGACCGTTCACGACGAAGTCACGGTTCCATTTGGGGGCGTGAAAGACTCAGGCACCGGCCGCGAGGGCGGTCACTGGTCCATGGACGAACTCACCGAGACCAAGTGGGTCACCATACAAATGGGCCAGCGCCCCTACCCGTTTTAGCCAACCATGCGAACGCAAGTCGGGATCGTCGGCGCGGGGCCAGCTGGCCTTGTGCTCTCGCATCTCTTGCATTTACAGGGAATCGATTCCATCGTTCTCGAATGCCGCAGCCGGGAGTACGTGCAGGAACGGGTTCGCGCCGGAGTTCTCGAACAGAACACGGTGGATTTGCTGTCGGCAACCGGTGTCGGAGAGCGATTGAAGAGCGAGGGCCTGGTTCACCACGGGGTTGAGTTGCGATTCACGGGACACCGCCATCGCATTGACTTTCAGGCGCTCACCGGAAAGGCCATCACCATCTACGCGCAGGCTGAGGTCGTCAAAGATCTTATTGATGCGCGGCTCGCCGCCTCCGGCAAGGTCTACTTCGAAGTGGACGACGTCAGTATTCATGGCTTCACGACCGAACATCCCTCCATTCGTTTTCGCAAGAACGGCGCCGACGAGAACATTGAGTGCGATTTCATCGGCGGATGCGACGGGTTCCATGGTATTTGCCGGCCCAGCATTCCGGAAGGCGTTCTCGCTGGCTTCGAGCGTGAGTATCCTTTCGGATGGCTTGGAATACTTGCGCAGGCACCACCGTCGTCGGAGGAACTGATTTACGCGCATCACGAACGCGGATTCGCGCTGCTCAGTATGCGTTCGCCTCAATTGAGCCGGCTATATGTGCAATGCATGCCCGACGAGGACATCCAGCAATGGCCGGATGAGCGCATTTGGGAGGAACTACACACCCGGCTGGCGGCCAAGAATTGGACCCTGACCGAAGGCCCAATCCTTCAGAAGGGGGTAACCGGCATGCGTAGCTTTGTCGTCGAACCCATGCAATGTGGACGACTATTCCTTGCCGGCGACGCAGCTCACATCGTTCCGCCTACTGGCGCCAAGGGACTGAATCTGGCCGTGACCGATGTTCAAGTGCTGGCAAAGGCCCTTACCCAGTATTACTCCGCGGGCAGCACAGCCGCGCTCGACCGCTATTCCCAAATCTGTTTGCAAAGGGTGTGGAAGGTGCAGCGCTTCTCGTGGTGGATGACTTCGATGCTGCACAGATTTCCAGATCTGAATCTGTTCGACCAGAGACGCCAGCTGGCAGAGCTGGAATATATCGCTAGCTCGCGCGCAGCGTCGCAGAGCCTGGCCGAGAATTATGTAGGATTGCCTTTGGACGAGACGATTGCAGATTAAAGAGTCGCTCCGGCTTTGCCACCGGACCTAATGCTGGCGATCGAGGCCATCCTAGGACTGTGTTCCCGCCATGCCTGCCGTTCGATCAGCGGCGGTAACTCTCGAGCCCTGGCTTGATGCTTTTTTCGTCGAGAAACTGCTTCAGCCCTTTTTCGCGGCCGTGCTCTGGGTCGCGCAACTGCGCCTGATCGAGTTTCGCATAGAGGTAATCCTCGCTCTGCTCCCAGGTCAGCTCGCGGCAACGCTTGAAGCCATGCTTGGCAGCCCGCAGTATTACGGGATTCTTTTCCATCAGTTTGCGCGCGAGGGTAATTGTTTCCTCGCGTAATTGCGCGGGCGGCACTGCGCGATTGACCAATCCCATTTCTGCCGCCTGTCTTCCGCTAAAGGTTTCTCCCGTCATGATGTACTCGAGCGCCTTGCGATGCCCCATCGTGTCGGCAAGTGCCTTGCTTACAAGGTTTCCCGGAGGAATTCCCCAATTGATCTCAGATAGGCCAAACACCGCTGTTTCCGAAGCAAGAGCCAGGTCGCATGCGACCAGCGGTGAAAATCCCCCGCCGAAGCACCAGCCGTTCACCATCGCGATAGTCGGCTTGGCGTACATGCGCAACAGCTTCCATTGCCATGTGGACGCCTCGCGCCGCACTTTTTCCTGCACGATCTCCGGCGCCTGGTCGATCTCACGGAAATATTCCTTGAGGTCCATGCCTGCGGTCCACGACTCGCCCGCGCCCGTGAGCACCAGCACCTTGACCGCGTCATCCAGTTCCAACGCCTCCAGGACATCGCGCATTTCCCGGTTCATGCTGGGATTCATCGCGTTCCGCTTTTCGGGCCGGTTCATAATGACCCAACCGATGCCTTCCCCCACTTCAACGCGAACCGTCTTCCAGCGTCCTTCATAAGCTGACATGGCTTCTCCTTAGATCTTTAACGCCGCATGCCAAGGAATTCTATTCCAGGAAGGTTTCTACCAGGTTGCTTCTAAGATGGACTGGAATCACGACCGCTGGGTGGAGCTGCGAACGATCAGCTGCGGCCTCAAGATGACGGTTTCGGGAACGGGGGGCACTTTGGATTTCAGAATATGAAGCGCGATCCGCGCGGCTTCCTTTCCTATAAGGCTACTGCTCTGATCGACGCTCGACAGCGGCACACGCAGATCTTCATCGCGATATAAATTACCGCACCCGATCAGCGCAACGTCCTGCGGTATGCGCAACCCCTGCTCGAAAAGGCAGTGCATCGCGCCCATGGCCATGGGGTCGTTAAAACAAAAGACGCCGTCAGGGCGGGGCGCAAGGCCCAGCAATTGGCTCATGGCTTTGTACCCGCGCTGGCGGGTTTCGACATCGCCCTTGCCCTCGGCAATGATGTATTCGGTTCTTAATGCCACCCCATTCTCGTCCAGTGCTCGCTTGTAGCCCTCCAATCTCTGCCGGCCAGTGCTGGTCTCCGGGCCACAAATGTGGGCGATGCGTTTACAGCCTATGTCAATCAGGTGCTGAGTCGCCAACATTCCCGCGGCTTTGTCATCCACTCCCACGAAGTTCGCGGGATGATCCTGGAAGCTACGGTCGATCAGAATATACGGCGTGCCGTCTTTTTCGACCTTGCGAAATAGCTCGGCGCTCGTATGGCAGGACGCAATGATGAGGCTGTCGAGCCGCCTCTCGAGCAGATGATGGATCTCTTCAATTTCAAGTTCCGGATCCTCCTCGGATGAGGAGATGATCAGGTAATAGCCTTGCTGCCGGAGCGTCTCGGAAAGTGCCTTGGCGATTTCGGCGAAGAACGGGTGAAGCAGGCTGGGGACGATAAGGCCGATGAGATACGTCCGCCCGGTCACCAGGCTCCGCGCAGCCATATTCGGCCGGTAGTCAAGTTCTTTGATCCGCGCCAAGACCCGCTCGCGCGTCTCCTCGGAGATGTCGGAATGGTTGCGAAGGACCTTGGAGACGGTCACAACCGAAACGCCCAAGTCCTGGGCAATATCCTTCATCCGGACAGTCATAAGCCCTTCAGTATATACAGTTGCGGAAATGCCAGGCCCTCTCGCTTCAGACCCAATTCTCGCAGTACCCTGGAAGCTCCAACAACATCGAGGAGGTCTTTATGGTCCGCGCCCCAGTTCTGCCACCCTCGGACTTCCGCCAGGCGCTGCTTGAGACCTACGTCGTCAGCGAGCGCATGAACCAGATGGTTCTTGATAGGCTGGATCCTCGGGCATGGACGGCAAAGCCTGCTGGCCGCAACCGCCGTACCATCCCGGCGATATTTGCTCATATGCATCATGCCCGCCGAAAGTGGCTGCGGCTTTCGGCTCCCGAGATCAAGTTGCCCGCAGAGCTCGATCCAAGGCGTTGTACGCGCCGGCAGGTGCAAGTTGCGCTCGCCCGCAGTGCTCGGGATTGTTCGAAAATGCTGCGGACAGCGCTCACGCCAGGGGGATCGGTCAACTACTTCCAGCGCGACGGTTGGAGTAGGCACTGGCCACCAGGCGCTGCGATGTTCGTTTACATGATTATGCACGACACCCACCATCGCGGACAGATATGCATGCTGGCCCATCAGCTGGGTTTCCCAATCAATGGCAGTCACCAGATATGGATGTGGGAACGGCTCTGGAAGGAGTGCGGATTCGCAGGACCGCGGTGATCGAGTTCGCTGCGATCTCGTTGCGCGTTTGCCAAGCTGGAGAATGCCTCAGTAGAATGAATCGAGCAGCCGCTCCATTTGGCACTATCCCAAGCCTTATAGGCCCGTAGCTCAGTTGGTTAGAGCGCTTCCTTGACACGGAAGAGGTCGATGGTTCGAGTCCATTCGGGCCTACCAATGTTTGCAACGATTTCCGGAGCTGTCTCTTCCGGCGGTTAGTCGTTTGTGTTCGTTCTTTGTCGATTCGCCTCTCGAATCCCCCAGTTACCCTCGTTCGATCGCCCGCAAATGGAGCTGAAAGCGCGTCGAGAGCATTCCTGAGGTTCGCAACCAGCGTATCTCAAGTTGGCACAAACCCTGCGGAAGCGGACTGGATAGAGAGATATAGAACCGCCGGGCGAAACGCCCGAAGCCTACTTTCCGTCGTGGCCGGCATCAGGATAGGACGGTACTTTGGGCCAGACACTCTCGTAATCGGAAATCGACCCGATTGTGAGACCAGCCACAATGTTGCGAAACTGGCCACGAAAGCGACTCCTCCCCCGAGGTAATGGTACATGGCCGCCGAAGTGGTGTTCTCAATTTCTGCAAGTCCCATTATTCATTCGCAGCTTGTTTTGCCAACGCGTGAAGTTCCGCCTGTGGCATTGATCGAGGATTGGGAAAGCCTCTGGGCTCGCGTAAACCGCATCTGCGATCAATACATGCCACGGCCTTTTGCCTCAGACCTGTGGCGTATTGCGGAGGATAACGTCCCCCGATGACCCCTTGGAGACGTGCCCGCGGCCCCGAAAATCTTCCGCCCTCGACCGTCAAGCGGCGGAACGAGCGCTACTTGCTGAGCACTCGTCTGACGGCGACGATTCGTGATGGGCAGCACGAATCGAAAGTGCAGACGCATGTCTTAGACATCAGCGAAAGTGGAATTGGAGCCCTTTGTCTTCAAGGTTGGGGCGCAGGCGTTCATGTCGATTTGGACGTGGTGCTCCCCCAAGAGAGTGCTCACCTAGAGATTCAAGCTATTGTGCGACATCAGACTGGCGTGAGGTGTGGACTAGAGTTCGTGGACCTCTCGGCCAAGCAACAAGAGACGCTGCGCGACTTTTGCAGGTTTCTGGCGAGCCGCCCGATCAAGCCAGGAACGCCCAATACTTCTTGCTAAGAGCAACGGCCGCAATTGCACCAAAACCAGAGCAGTCCTATTGAGTCTTGACCGAGACTAGGGATCGTAGCAATATTGTCGGCGCTATATTGCGGCGGCTCCTAGACGTCAGTGCCGACGCGAGTTGAGGAACGCCATCTTTCAGAACTCCCCGGAGGTGTCGGTTATGATCAATCGCGCAAACACCATCAGGTCTTGGCGACAGATTGCAGCCGAGGTTGCTCAAGAAAACGACCCAAGAAGGCGAAATGAACTCACCACCGAGCTCTTGCAGGCGGTGGAAAGAGAAAAGTGCCAAGCCGAAGCGAAGTTTCAATTCGTCAAGAAACCGCCTACAAAAACCAGATTCAGTGTAGACGCTTGAAGAGCCGGTGCCTCTTTGCGCCTCCGGATTCAGGTATTTTGAGCGCTCTTGCGATGTTACGTCATGCCAGGGCCCTGCAGCAGCTCGCAAAACGGGATTCCAGGGCAACCTGTTCTTCGGCTATGCTCCGTCCGATGAGAATTTCTACCTCTCAGGTGATCGGAACGCTCGCGTTGATGATCTCCTTTGCTTGTCCGATCCTTGAACTCATCGACACGTGGGACCCGCCAATTCAGTCTGGGAATGACCCCGAATACAGCTTAGTGATTGTCGCTGTATGCGTGGGGATGGGCTATTTCTTCGTGAGCTCTATTTTGGGGCTGTCCCGGCCGAGCAGTGCTCATGCCACACCTTCTTCATGCGCTTTGCTCAGACCATTCGCCATTCCCTGTAGTTTCAATTCCTGCTCCGGGGACACAAGCCCTCCCGGCCTCCCCCTACGCATCTAGGCTTCCTTTCGGTTTTCACGAAATCCTCTATGCGGGATCCAGATGCCCGTGTGCGTACAGGTTTCGTCTCCTCAAAGGGAGCAACAGCAATGCCGCGGGAATCCATTTCCATAGAGTCGCGTCGCTTCTTCGCGAGCGTGACTATTTTGTTGGCCGACGATTATCCGCCTTGGCGTTCGGAAGTGAAAGCATTCTTGCGCCGACAAACGCTGTGGAACATTATTTTATGGATCTCAACATGCCCAAGTTGAACGGAATCGAAGCGACCAGGGAGATTCGGTTGCCTTCGCCAGACACCAGGACCGTGATTCTCACCCAAATCGGTGATGAAGACGTAAGGGGAGCTGCTTTAAGCGCTGGGGCAGCTGGCTATGTGGTGAAAACAGAAATGACTGTCGCGCTAATACCAGCTGTGTGTTTTGCCCTAAGGATCCGGGTTTAAATCAGCCCTTCATCGAACCAGACTGGCGGTTTTCCCGGCGTCCGGCTCTCATAAGGGACCGCGGCTCATGGGACTTTCTACAGAACCACCGACGCAGCCTGCCGGCTGGAGTCGCGGCTCGCGACGGTAGAAGCCAAAAAAGAAGCCCGCTGATGAAGCGGGCCAAAGGAGGAGCTACTTGCCCCTCCAGCACAGATGTTGGGTTGAGACAGATACCGGCTAAGAACCGTTCTGGCAGACCGTCAGAGATTCACTCTCGAAGGTGAATTCATTGTTCACGGACGTGCTCGTTGGCGCTCCGAAGTAAGGCAGCGTCACCAGGTCCTGCAACTCGTAGCTGAATCCGTTGTTGCCGGTGTGAGAAAAATCACCAAAGTTCGCGGTGTTTTCCAGAGGATCGCCATTCTCCAGAATCCCGCACGGCGTGTTATTCCCGTTAATATTCACAACAAGCGGATCGTCAGCCCATTCGCCGATTTCATGCGAAAGAGCCGAAACATTCTGCGAGAACGTCGGATGGTCCACGTAAGTGGCATGGGCATAGGATTGCGGTGCGCTCAAGAGCCCGGTCGAGCTGTGATAACCCCCGATGCAGCACTGGCCGTTTTGCGTGAGATAAACGTCATACGTCAGGAAAATGGGGAGGGTGTTCGGCGTGATATGGAGATTCGTCATGAGGGTGTGGACCTGGGAATCGAACCAATTGATGTCCACGAGTCCTGCTGTGAATCCAAACACCGATCCTGTCTTGCCGGAGCGCGACGGAGGAGTCAGGGTCTGCTCCGGCAGGACTGTCGGCCCTCCCAGCAGCAAGTGATATCCGGTGTGGCTCTGCACGGTCCCCCAGAAGTTGGCGCGCTGATAGGCATCGATGTATTGCGTATTCCCCATGCTCACGCCACCTGAAGTAAACGGAATCCCGCTGAAAAGTGGGGATTGAACCGTGTTGGTGATCACGGAGTTTCCATTGGACAGCACTTTTGCTGGATCGTATGTCGCTCCCCCGTTGCGGCCCTTGCCTGCGATCACAATCTTAAGGGGGATGATTTCAACCTGAACCGTTGTGGACGCGCCGGTCGAGGGCGCCGTTCCTACCATATTGTAGTTGTAGGTCGTTCCCTGATAGCTGAACGATCCATTCCAGGTTTGAAGCGGAGTGGTTGCCGCTTCGATGGTATTTTTCGGGCTGCGAAGTTTCCCCGGGAAACGGGTAAAAATGGGACGCTCGCTGCCGGGTGCAACCTGTATCTCCTGCGCTGCCGCACTGACGCTCAAGCCGATCACCGCAAGCAGGAGCATGCCCACCATTTCGATCCGCACTGCCTTCATTGATGATTCCTCCTTGATTGAATTCGAAAACAATCGGGGAAACCCTAGCGTGAGGGAACTGGAACGGCGAAACCCGACTGACAAAAGCGGCAACAGGCGGCCATTTTGAGCTCTCGGCAGAAACTTGTCAATGTGCAAGTTTGTTCATCTCGAAATAGGCGCAGCCCAATTTTCGCGGAGCGTATAGCTCTTCCGTACACCGCCCAGGGGAAACAAGGACTACCGCATTGAGGGCACCCGAGCCACACCGGGCGCGGGTCTCCAGCTGGCCAGAGTCACGACGTTAGCCGTCTTTGTAGCCATCCCACAGCGAAGGAGTTTGGTTGGCAAAAAAAAGACCCCCGCCAGGGGGCCCTAAAGGTTTTTCCTGCGCCGCACCCTACCACATGGTGAAGTTTACTTTGTCGAGGTAGACATTGTAGTCCCACATCTTACTGTTGCCGTCTTGTTGATAATTAACCGTAATTCCACTCCACTTTGTTGTGCCTGGCGCTTTCGTGATGTTCAGGGTGTGAGTCACGCCATTGAGGGTAATGGACTTGTAAAGTAAGTTTCCTCCAGAAGTCCTCTGGACTTGGATG
>Ga0157378_10000323_pt1 | contig 47134 bp, 47 predicted proteins | sample M65metaG_FD_115309 | JGI IMG/M metagenome (GOLD analysis project Ga0157378, IMG submission 115309) | Miscanthus rhizosphere microbial communities from Kellogg Biological Station, Michigan, USA - M6-5 metaG | ecosystem: Host-associated > Plants > Roots > Rhizosphere > Soil | place: USA: Michigan... | reverse complement strand
TCGGTTGTTGTCCGAAATGCCCCACTCCCCTCGGATCAACCCGCGCTGCTGCAACCGCACCAAGGACGCGTAGATCGTCCCTTGATTCAATAAGATAGACTCCCCGCTGACCTGCTCGATCCGCCGCGCGATCCCAAACCCATGCATGGCCCCCATCGCCTCCAGCGTCCGCAACACCATCAGGTCCAGCGTTCCCTTGAACATCTCCAGTTGCGGCGACAATTTCCCTCCTCGGCCGTTGATGTGGCATTTACACAGGAGCCGCTCAGACCTCCTGTGCCACTCCCACAGGAACTAGACGTTGTAAACGTCGATTGGTCACGAGAAGTTCCCCGTGCCCGAAGAATTTTCTTCCTCGTTCCCGCCCGCTGGTCTACTTCTCGCCCCGGCCCAATTTGGCGCGTGTGCACACCCGCCCGCTTCGCTACTATCGGCTCCCATGACACCCAGCCGCCGCACCTTTCTGGAACTCGGCATCTCCGGCCTCGCCGCAACCGTGGCAGGCACCCCAAAACCCGCTTGGCCAATGCCAGTACCGCAGCGTTCTCGCCGCTATCCCTATGTCCAGCTCGACGTGTTCACCTCGCGCCGTCTGGAAGGCAATCAGCTTGTGGTCTTTACGGATGCCCGCGGGCTTTCCGACAGCGAAATGCAGGGGATCGCCCGAGAAACTCGGATGAACGAAACCACCTTCGTCTTTCCGCGCGATGCAGCCACCGAGCGTGACCACGGAATCAAGGTCCGCATTTTCACCGAGGACCAGGAACTCCCCTTTGCCGGCCATCCGACGCTGGGCACGGCCATCGCGCTGCGCAATCGCATGAAGAGTGGCGATGTCGACCAAATCTTTCTAGATTTGAAGGTTGGCAAGGTCCCCGTTCATTTCAGCAACCGCGATGGCGGCGTTTTTGGCGAGATGACGCAGGTCGATCCGCAATTCGGTGCCACCCACGACCGCGCAACGGTCGCAGGGCTGATCGGCGTGCAGCCCTCGGAAATCAACGAGCAATGGCCGATTCAAACCGTTTCGACGGGCATACCGTTCGCCATTGTTCCTCTGAGACATCTCAGCACTTTGCAGTCGCTGCATCCAAGTGCGGAAAAGGTTCACGCCTATTTTGCGAACGAGAAAAACCTGATCGACTTCTACTACATCACCCGCGACACCGGGGACTCGGCAGTAAGCATCCGGTCGCGCGGCCTGTTTTCCAATGGCGAGGATGCCGCCACCGGTTCTGCGTCTGGTTGCACCATCTCCTGGATGGTGCGTCACGGCGTGGTGCCTCCGGACCAGATCGTCCACAACCTACAAGGCGTCGAAATGAAGCGCCCTAGCCACATCTTCATGCGCGTTTCCCAACAAGGCGACAAAATCACCAACGTCCGCGTTGGCGGACACGCCGTCGAAATCACGGAAGGCGAACTCTCGCTGTAGCTCCATGCCGCTGGTGTGGCATTGTCAGTTTCAGAACCAGTGTCGCGAGTCGTTGCCCGGTCAAACTTTGTTTGCCGTATAACTGAAGGCTGAGATTCAACGGCAAAAACGCACGCGTTGGCTCCATAGGATTGTCTAGTGTCTCCCAACAAGCGACTACGCGTCGGCGTCCTCTTTGGCGGGCGCTCCGGCGAGCATGAAGTTTCCCTGGCTTCCGCGGCTTCGGTGATCCGCGGCCTCGATCCCGAAAAATACGAAGCCGTGCCCATCGGCATCACCAAGGAAGGTCACTGGCGCATTGGCGCGGGCGCGCAGAAGATGCTGCCGGAAGTCTTGCGTGGCGGGCAGGATGTCATGATGACTGCTGACCCGACCAACGCTTCGCTGGTTCCCCTCGGTGGCGGCGCGGGAAGCAGCGGAGGCCAGCGGCTCGACGTGATTTTCCCGGTGATGCACGGCACGTACGGCGAAGACGGGACGATTCAGGGCCTCCTCGATCTCGCCGCACTTCCCTTCGTCGGCGCGGGTGTTCTCGGCTCCGCGATTGGCATGGACAAGGACGTGGCCAAGCGATTGCTTCAGGTGGCGAAAATTCCTGTGGTGCCGTGGGTCACGGTTCATCGTCACAATTGGGAGCGCGATCCGAAAAAAGTTCAGCGCGAAATTGAAAGAGCATTCAAGTACCCGGTATTCGTAAAGCCTGCGGCGCTGGGTTCCAGCGTTGGCATGACCAAAGTGCATTCGCGTGCGGAACTGGCTCCGGCTCTGAATCTTGCATCGGAATTTGCGATGAAGATTCTGGTCGAGAAATCGGTCGTCGCGCGGGAAATTGAGGTTTCCGTGCTGGGCAATAACGATCCCAGAGCTTCCGTGCCAGGCGAAATCGTGCCGCACCGCGAATTTTATGACTACACTGCGAAATATCTCGAAGACGGCACGCAACTTTTGATTCCCGCGAAGCTCAAGCCCGCACAGATCAAGCAGATTCAAGCGCTCGCGGTGACCGCGTTTCGAGCGCTTGAATTGAGCGGTATGGCGCGTGTCGATTTTTTCCTCGAGAAGCGCGCCAGCGGAAAATTATTCCTGAACGAAGTGAACACCATTCCGGGTTTCACCTCGATCAGCATGTATCCCAAACTCTGGGAAGCCACGGGAATTCCTTTTCGCGAGCTGATCGACAAGCTGATCGCGCTGGCGCTGGAACTGCACGCCGAAAAAGTGCGCACGAAATATCAGATCGAGCTGCCCGAAGGCGCCGCCGGCGCTCTACAAGGCTAAAGCCCCGCAATAGGGCCAACGCTGATTCATTTCACCCGATGCAGGATCAGCGCTTGCCGACAAGCTTTGAGGCCACCGCCTTGAAGCCCACTGCGAAAACGTTGTTGCCAATCTGCGCAATCACCGCGTCTCGGTCGGCGCCAACCACTTCGAAGTCCGCCCACCATTCCGCAAAGGTTCGGTTGCCCTCGGTGACGCGATGGAGCCGCACTCCCGCAACATAGTTGCGAACCGGAAGCGAGCCTTCAGTGATTTCGTAGGTGAACACGTAATTTTTGTCGTCCAGGCAAAGCAACCGCTCTCGCACAAACCCATCAGCGAGGGTCAAATGCCGCAGGCATCCGACCTGGTCGCTGGAGCACCCGGCTTCGATGGCGCTTTTCTTGATGCCCGGGTGATAGGCGGGCATGTCGTTGAAGTCCCGCATGATGCCCCATACTTTTTCTATGGGTGCGTCGATCACATCGCTGATATACACGGTGTTTTCCATGGTTTTTGCCTTTGCGTCTAGAAAGTGACTTGCTTGAACTCTTGCGTTTGCCGGGTGATGGCATGCTCGGTCGGCAGCCGCTCCATCGAACTTGCGCCATAAAACCCGTGACAATGTCGCGACCGGCTCAGCACCCAGGCTGCATCTTTGGGTTCCGCGATCGGACCGCCATGACAGAGCACGATGATATCTGCGCGCACATCGAGTGCAGCCTGGGCCATTGCGTCGATGCGCGGAACGCAGGCATCCAGCGTTAACGCTGTTTCTGCTCCGATTGCGCCTCCCGTTGTCAGGCCCATGTGAGCGACGATGATGTCGGCACCGGCTTGCGCCATGGCTTCTGCCTGCTGCGGATCGAAGACGTACGGCGTGGTCAGCAAGTCCTTGTCGTGAGCAAGCCGTATCATCTCCACTTCCAGCGCGTAGCTCATCCCGGTCTCTTCCAGATTTTGGCGAAAAGTACCGTCGATTAACCCCACCGTCGGGAAATTCTGCACGCCGGAACAGCCGGCCGCGGCAACTTCTCCGAGAAACCTGTCAAACACACAGAACGGGTCGGTGCCATTCACGCCTGCCAGCACTGGCGTTTTCTTGACGACCGGCAAAACTTCCTTCGCCATTTCCAGCACCACATCATTGGCGTTGCCATACGCCAGCAGACCGGCAAGCGAGCCGCGCCCCGCCATCCGATAACGGCCGGAGTTGTAAATCACAATCAGGTCGATGCCGCCTGCCTCTTCGCATTTCGCCGATAGCCCGGTTCCCGCACCGCCGCCGATGATGGGTTCGCGCCTGCGAACCATTTCAGCGAACTTCGAACGCAATTCCTGACGTGAAAAACGTGGCATTGCGATTTTCCTCAGTCCGTTCCGCTCATCGATTGGCAATCGCTTGAAACTCGTCCGCTGCCGCGCGCGCGAACGCCGGGTCATTGATATGGTAAGGGAAACGCACCATCTTCCGGTGACCGGTCTGCCGCAGCGCGGCATCCAGCGTATCGAACAGCGCGGTATCTGCGGCAGGATCCCAGAACGGCTGGCCCGGCGCATCCAGCGCGGAAACTCCTCCCATCGGCACCAGGAATCTTACCTCTCCTTCACACTGATTGAGGCGCTCCGCGATCCAGCGGGCTTGCTGGACGTTTTCCTCGACCGTAGTTCGCATCAGCGTGATCTGCGGATTGTGAGCATACAATTTGCGCCCTCGATACTTTTGCGGCACGCTTTCGGGCGCGCCAAAATTCACCATGTCGAGGGCGCCGCAGGAACCCACGTAGGGTGATCGGCTGCGCGCGACGGCGCCGAAACGGTCGCTGGTGCAAGCCAGTATGCCCCCGAACAGGTAGTCGCAGACTTCGGTAGTGGTGATGTCCAGCACGCCACTGATGTTGGCGTCGTCCAGAAGTTTTTCCATGGACTGGCCGCCAGTCCCGGTAGCATGAAACACCAGGCACTCGTATTGAGGCGTCAGCGAGCGAACCAGTTGTTCCACGCAAGGCGTTGTCACCCCGAACATGGTGATCCCAACACCCGGGCGCTGGTGTTGTCGTTGAGGGATCGCGTGCTGCATCATCCCCGCCAGCGCATGGGCCGCATTGCCGAGCACGCGGAATGAAATGCGGTTCAGGCCCGCCACGTCGGTTACCGAATAAACCATGGTGATATCGCAGGAGCCAACGTAGCCCGCCACGTTGCCGGACGCCATGGTCGACACCATGACTTTGGGCGCCCCGATCGGCAAAGCACGCATCGCTCGCGTAATCATCGCCGTACCACCGGACCCGCCAACGCCGATCATCCCGCCGATGTCTTCCTGAACTCTTATGAATCGCTCGAAGGCATCCGTCATCGCCGCAATCGCGGAGCCCCTGTCGCCACAAAAAACAGCGTTTTGTCCCTGGGGATGATGCGCTGCAATTTCAGACCCAGGCATCAACACACGATGGGGTGGAGAGCGACGCGCCGGGCTTGGTGTTGTGGAGAGATCGGCCAAGGTGACTGGCAATCCCGCCGCTTCCAGCAAATCGCAAACGTATTCGGCTTCCGCGGCTTTCGTGTCGAGAGTGGCCACTACCCAGGCCCGCTTTTGCGATGACATCGGCTTCGCTCCGCGGTAGACGCTATCAATCCCGGATCGTTTGTTCAATCGAAAGGCGAATGCGTTTCGAGGCGAACTGCCGCATTGCTTCGCTGCTTCTTCCTCTGTTAGGTTCTTACGTGTCGCCGCGCGATGCTGCTTCGATTTTTCGCGCCTTCGGGCGCAAGCGTTGTGCCGGCGGCTGCTCTGAAGCTCGCAGGGCAGGAGAACTCTGGATGTCACTTCTCGAACCGCCTCCGGATACAACGCGAAAATCGCGTCCGATGGCTTTCACTGTTGCTGCCCTGGTGCTTGTTGCGATCGTTGGGCTTTGGTGGATCTTCCGTTTCTATCCCGAAAAGAAAGCGGCGGAACATTTCTTCGACGCGGTCGTTGCCGGGGATATGGCCAAGGCGTACCAACTCTGGAAGCCACAGCCGACGTACAAGATGGAAGACTTCCTGGCCGACTGGGGTCCGACCGGCTACTACGGCCCGGTGAAGAGCTACAAGATCATCCGCGAGGACTCACCGCACGGATCCAACGCCGTACAGGTTGCCGTGGCCATCAGCCAGTACTCGCCAATGCCGAGCCCTGGCGATCCGGCGCAAGCCGATCAGGCGCACAAGACGCGGGTGATCGCGGTGTGGGTGGTTTCCAAGGATCACTCGTTTACGTTTCCTCCGTGATCGTCGGGCGGGTGGCCTGTGGTTTGGGGCCCGTGTTCCGTGAAAATCTGAAGTTCACCGGGTGGCCTCGTCGAGCGCGTGCGAGAGCTCTTGCGGGCTTACCGTGGCGGTGCCCAGTTTGGTGACGACTGCGCCGGCGGCGATGTTCGCGATCACAGCGGCATCGGGTAGTGCTGCGCCGGCGACGGACGCGAGGGCCAGCACGCTGAGGACGGTGTCGCCGGCGCCGGTGACGTCGAAGACCTGGCGGCCGGTGGCGCCGCGGTCGACGCCGGTCTGGCCAATGCGCGCGTAGGTGACCTCCACGCCGGTCGCGGGAATGTGTACGTGGCGCGGCGAAGATTCCTCCACGAGAGTCATTCCCTTTTCGCCTTGGGTGATCAGCACGGCAGCGCAGCCGAAGTGCGCGAGCAGGGCGCGGCCTGCGTCGGCGACCGATTTTTCGTCGGTAAGCGACATCTTTACGAACGAGGCCGCTTCCTTGGAATTGCAGACGATGGCTTTTGCGCCGCGATAGGCATAGAGTCGGGAGTTCTTTGGCTTGATGAAAACCGGGACTTTTTCGCGGTGGGAGACGGTGAGGATGCGCTCGGCAAACTCGTCGGTGATCAGGCCTTTGTCGTAGTCCGAGAGCACCAATCCATCTAGATGTTTGAGGGAAGCGGAGAGCGCGCGGAGCAGGCGGCCTTCGGTTTCCGGGTCGAGGGCTTCGCGGCGTTCGCGATCGACGCGGACGATGTGCTGATGGCGGGCGATGATGCGAGTCTTGACCGTGGTGACGCGCTCGGCGTGGGCCAGGACGCCTTTATGGGCGATACCGGCATCGGCAAGGCACTTGCGCAACGCGGCGGCGGAGTCGTCGCTGCCCTTTCCAGTTTTTTCCGGACCGGTGACGCTGAACAGTTCGACGCGAGCGCCAAGGGCGGCGAGGTTGGCGGCAACGTTTCCGGAGCCGCCGAGGCATTCGGTCTGATCGACGAAATCGACGACGGGAACGGCGGCTTCGGGCGACAGGCGCGAAGCGGTGCCCCAAAGGTAGCGGTCCAGCATCAAGTCGCCAACGACGCCGATGTGACGACCGCGGAGGCGGGGGACCAGGCGTTTCAGCTTTGCGATGGAATCCGTGGATGAGCTGGGCATCGAATTTTCGTGCGCTAGTTGTTACTCGGGCGCGATGGTGGCCTCTTCGATCAGCATGACAGGGATTTCATCGCGTATGGGGTAGACGCGACGGCACGTAGGCGACTGGCATTTGAGGGCGGACTGGTCGGGAGTAGGTTTCACGGGCGTTTTGCAGTAGGGACACACAAGAATGGCAAGCAGTTCTGGTGAGATGGACATGTCTGGCTCCGTTGCAGATGAACCGGGATAGTGTAAGCGAGGCGGTCTCGAAGAGGTAGGGAGTAAACCGGAAGAGTAGTGGAGACGAGCGAACAGGAGGGTATACCCCGTCAATTTCGCAAGAGGCTGCAGATTGCTGATTACATGAGACTTGCGCGCAGTTTTCTGTTGATGGGGTTCGCAAGGAAGATGGAAGGTCATGAAAACAGGTGAGATAAAAAACTGCGAGGGGTTCGACGTGGGGAGCGGAGCGGACATAGTTTTACCTTCGTCCCTCGCGCTATCAACAATCACAAGTATACCGCAAGAGTTACGTCCATGTCAAGGAATATCGGTTTCGGGCGCAGCCGACGGAAACTGACCCCTCACTTCCGCGTGGTCGTCCTATCTACTCAGGTGGGCCGAATGGCGGGGCTAGCCTCCCAAGATTAAGGATTGCCAGAATGGCGGCGCGCGCCTGGAGCCTTTTGAGAGGGCACATACGGCTGCGTGCCTACTCGGAAACACCTGTACATGCAGGCAGGTATTTTGCGGTGTAGGGGTCTCCTACACTCGGCTCCTGAGTGAAGGAGCTTCCATGCCTCGATTTCTGAAGCCTTGCGTCGCGATTTTGACCCTCGCTTTGCTATGCGGCAGCCCGGGAAATGCGCAAACGGCAAGCAAGCCATTGACGAAAGGCCAGTTGTTGGCGCTGGTGGCAGGAAATGCCCTGAGCGAGAACGCGGTCCATCACGTTGGAGTCGAGGGGATCGGGTTTCGGCCCAGCGCAGAGTACAGGTCTCTGTTGGTGGGCGCCGGAGCCGATGCTGCGGTGCTGGAGGCATACGACAAGGCGAAGGTTACGACTTCTCCGGACTCCGAAGAGCCTTCGCGGGAATATTTGCAGCACCTAGCGGCGGCCGGCAAGCTGATGCGGGAGAAGAAGGATGCGGAGGCGGCCAAGGAATTAGATGCAGGTCTGCAACTGAACCGGGGCCCGGAAGCGGCGTTTGTGATGGGAGAACTGTTGCGGCGGGCCGACCAATGGGGCGCGGCGGCAGCCTTGTATCAAGAGATCCTGAACCGGTCGCCGGAATTTCCGGAAGCGACGACGAAATTAGCCTACAACCTGTATCGCTCCGGCGACCAGGACGAGGCCGTGGTGCAGGCGAAGGCGGCATTGAAGGAAAATCCAGAGAATGCGGAGGCGCACAAGAATCTCGGCCTGATCTACGGCGCAATGGAGAAACCAGCAGCGGCATACGCCGAATATCAGGAGGCACTACGCATCAAGCCTAACTATGAGGTAGTGCACTACGACCTCGGGCTGCTGTTCGACGCCGGACAGGATGAGGAGAGAGCGATCGCCGCGTTCCGGAAAGCGATCGCGTTGAACCCGAACAACGCGGACAGCCGGTATCACCTAGGCTGCGATCTTCTGGAAAAGGGCGATTTCGACGGAGCCATCCGCGAGTTTCGCGAGGCCAAGCGCATCGATCCGGCGCGCGTGGATGCGCGGCAAAATCTGGGTGCGGCGCTGCTGAATGGAGATACACAGGCGGCGATCCGGGAATTTCATGAACTGATCGAGATGTCACCGAATTTTGCCTACGCGCATTCGGGGCTGGGCGTGGCGTTCATGAACATCGGGGACTATCCGGCAGCGGAAGCCGAATTTCGCAAGGCGACACAACTCGATCCTTCGGATTCGCGGCTGGCGGATCAACTGGGCGAGGCATTGGAGAACCAGCACCGTCTGGATGGCGCGGAACAGATTTATAAGCATGCGAAGGAACTGAATCCGAGTGACGGGAAGGCGAGCCTAGGCTTGGGGAGGGTGCTGGTGTTGCGGAAGAAATATGCGGAAGCCAGCCGGGAGCTAAGGCAGGCGGCAAATCTGGCACCCACGGATTGGGAAGCGCATGACCAGCTGGGGACGGCATTGTTGGAGCTAAAGGATGTGGATGGAGCGATTGCGGAGTATCGCGAGGCGCTGCGGTTTGCGTCGCAGAATGGGGCGGCGACACTGCACTTGGCACGGGCGCTGGAGAAGAAGGGGGATGCCGCAGGGGCGCTGGATGCTTACCGGCGGGCAGCAATTTTGATCAACGATTTGAGCACGCGGGCGGCTTATGACGCAGCGGAGAAGCGGCTAGGAACGGCAGCGGGGATGACGAGCGCGGGTTCAGCGGAAACGGGGACTACTGTAGCAGCGCCCAGCGGTACGACGGCTAGTCCTGGCGGAATAAACACGGAAAGCGTGGAGAAGCAGTGGACGGCTGCATTCGCCAAGGGAGATGAGGCATTGGCTTCGCGGCATCTTGCGGAAGCCGAGACGGCTTTCAAGGCCGCACTGCCGCTGGCCGAACGTTTGCGGCCGCGAGACGAGCGGTTGACGCGGACGGTAGCGCGACTGGGCATGGTGTACGCGGTACAGAACAAGTGGGACGAGGGGCAACGCTACATGCAGAAGCATGCGGATCTGTGCGCGGAGATTTTTGGAGCGGAGTCGAGCCAGTCGGCCACAGCACTGGAAGGATTGGCGGGACTGGCACTGCAGCGGAAGGACTATCCAACCGCGCGCAACTCTTATCTGCGAGCGATTGAGATGGAGGACAAACTGTTGGGGCCGAACGATCCGCGGGTGATGATGAATTTGAGCAGACTGGGTTCGGTGTACGTGGCGCAGGGCGACTACGCGCATGCGGAGCCTATCTTTCTACATGCGCTAGAGCTGGCGGAATCGGTCAGCGCGACCCAAGGCGTGGTAGGAGAAGGTTACCTGGTGCCGCTACAGAATCTTTATATTGCGTGGGGAAAGTTCGATAAGGCGGAGGTTTACTCACGGAAGGTTTTGGCGGCGCGCGAACGGCAATATGGCGCCAACAGTCCGATGATTGCGGGGCAGTTGAAAACGCTGTCGGAGGTGTTAACAAAGGAAGGCAAGGCGGGAGAGGCGGCGAGGATTCGCGAGCGCGGCGAGGCGGTGGCGAGTTCGCAGTAGCGGAGAGAGTAGAACAGTAAGTTGTAGGAATGGGCGAGCTTTTGTGCATGCGCGGTGACGGTGCTTGAAGTTGGTGCTAAACCGCACCTTTTTGAAGGCGGGCCCTTCGAAGCTCAGGGCAAGCCGATGCGCACAGCGTAGGCAGAAAGTTGAGGAGGTATCTCATCGACCGGCGGTTAGGGGCGAGCTCGCCACGGGCCCTCCACTACGTAGCCCGGCGCTCATAAACCGAGCGCAAGAAAAAACCGGCTGCTCCGGTCGGGAAGACAGAGTTGGCGCGTCACCGGGCCATGGCGATGACTTGGTAGGCTTTGGCGATGTTGGCGTTTACGCTTTGCGGGAAGTTGGGATCGAATTTTGCCGCGTATTTGGCGATCAGAGCCTTGGAGACTTGGGATTGGGCTTGTTCGAGGCTGGCGCCATTACTGTAGGCTTCGCCGGTTTCGTCGAGGAGATCGCGGAAGTAGGATTTCCACATTTCGAATTTTTCCTTGCCGCGCATGACGTCACCGTGGCCTCCCAAGGCCTGCTCGAAATCGAGTTTTTCGACGGCGTCGAGCGTGCGAATCCAATCGAACGGGTAGCTGTCGGCCATGAAGGGCGTCCAGCCGTGGAGGGCGTCGCCGCAGATGATGATTTTCTCCTTAGGAAGATAGACCCAGACATCGCCGTTGGTGTGAGCATTGCCGAGCCAGAGGATTTGGATGGTACGGGTCTTGCGGTAGAGGATGAAGCTGCGATCGAAGGTCATGGTGGGCAGCGTGAACTGCATGGACTTGAGCTCGGCGAAGTAAGATTCGGTTTGCTGCAGATTGCTTTGCAGCGTTTCTTTTTGCTTGGGGTCGGTGGCTTTGGCGAGATCGGATTTCAGCTTTTCGATTTCCTGGGGCATGGTGGCGATTTCGTATTTCACGCGCGGGATGCCGCGATGCTCGATATTTTCGCGAGTGGCTTCAGAGGAGATGATTTCGACTCCGGCGGGCCACGAACTGGGATAGGCCTGGTTGCCCTGGTAGTGATCCCAGTGGAAATGGGTGTTGACGACGTAGCGGACGGGCTTGTCGGTGAGCTTTTTGATTTGCTCGATGAGCGCGCGGGCGGCGGAGGGTTTGGAGTGGGTGTCGACGACTAGGACGGAGTCTCCGAGGAGGATGATGGCGGCGTTGCAGTTGACTTTGTAGGCGGGCTTGGCGATGGCGGCCCAAACACCGTCGGCCAGGGGCTTGATGTCGAAGAGGTCTTCGGCGCGGGCGGTGACAGCAAAAAGCAAGAGAGCGGCTAGGGCGAAGAGGCGCTTCATGAAGGCTCCGTTCGTTCTGGATTGAAGGATTCGCGAGGGAGGCTACTACCGGAGCGGGGTTGGCGTAAAGATGAAATGCACAGGTCTTGAGGTCATGGACGCGACAGCGTCTGGCGTCGCAAGATCCAGGCACAGACCGCAAGAAAAGCGGCGGGAATCCAAATCCAGAGAAGTTCGGTTTCTAAGACCAGGACGCCGCGCGCGCTGAAAAAGCGCGTGATACCGATCGGCGAGACGCGCATCGGCGTCCAGGGGAAAAAGTAGCGATGGTTGTCGAACGGCGAGAAGAAGGCTACACCAAGACCACCGTCAGTCATGGCGTCGAGCAGACCGTGGCTGGCCGTGGCTAGAAAGAACAAGGTCCAAAGGGAGAGCCGACCGATGACCGGTAGTGGACGAGGAAACGCGAGGAGCGCAGCGGTAGCGAGGAGTGCGGCGAACAGGATCGAGTGGGTGAATCCTCGGTGGCCCCAAAAATCGCCGTAATGAATGCCGAAGCGAAATCCGATGACATCAAGGTCAGGAATGACCGAACAGAGAGCGCCGGCGATCAGAACGGATTTCGGCATTCCCTGCCGGTAGAAACACGCGCCGATACCGAGAGCCGCGACGGCGTGCGAAATCACGGAGGCCATGTTGGAAAAAATACGCGGTTGGCGCAGAGTTCTCAAACGATTTAGTTCCTCGTGTGTATATACAACGTAAAGGTGGCGCCAGTCCCCGCCTTCGAGTGGCCCGGTGATCCCTCTTGTGGGCCCGGTCGTCCCGGCTTTGTTGCGCGTTGGGATTTTGTGCGGTATGCAGATGGCATGAGCGAACCAAGACTTCGTTGCGTGATCTGGTCGGTATGGTTTGGGTTAGCGGTGATATGCGTGCATTGCGTCGCGTTGGGACAGGCGGCGGGGGACGCGGGTTGGGGGTTCTACGGTGGGGATGCGGGCGGGGCGAGGTATTCCACGGCGGCGCAGATCAACCGGGAGAATCTGACGCGGTTGAAGGTGGCCTGGACGTATCGAACGGAAGCTCTCGCGGTGCAGACGGATCTGAATCACAAGGCAGCGTTTGAGGCCACGCCGATTCTTGTGGATGGGACGCTGTACCTGAGTACGCCTTACGATCATGTGATTGCGCTGGATGCGAAGAGCGGGACGAAGGCGTGGGAGTTCGATCCGAAACTTGACTTGGGGCATGGGTATTCGGAGGTGACTTCGCGCGGAGTTTCGGCGTGGCGCGACGCGAAGGCCAAGGCAAACGCTGTTTGCGTGCTGCGAATTTTTGTGGGGACGCTCGACGCGCGGCTGATTGCGCTGGATGGGAAGACCGGCGAGCGTTGCACGGATTTTGGTTCGGGCGGGCAAGTGGACCTGACACGCGATGTGGACCTGCAGGACGTGGGCGACTACCAGTTGACCTCGGCGCCGGCGATCGCGGGTGATCTGGTGATTGTGGGATCGTCGATCGGGGACAACCGCGCGGTGAACGTGGAACGCGGGATCGTGCGGGCATTCGATGCACGCACGGGGAAGCAGCGGTGGTCGTGGGATCCGATTCCGTGGGCGAAGGATACAAATCCGCGGACGGGCGCGGGGAACGCATGGTCGACCATTTCGGTGGACGCAGAGCGCGACCTGGCGTTTGTGCCGACGGGAAGCGCGAGCCCGGATTATTTTGGCGGAATTCGCAAAGGTGACAACAAGTGGGCGAATTCAGTGGTGGCGTTGAAGGCGTCGAGCGGCGAGCTGGTGTGGGGATTCCAGGTAGTGCACCACGATTTGTGGGACTACGACGTGGCATCGCAGCCGACTTTGTTTACATGGAAGGACAAGACGCCCGCTATTGCGATCACGACGAAAATGGGACGCGTGTTTGTGCTGGATCGCAGGAATGGAAAGCCGCTGTTTCCGGTGACGGAACAAACGATGCCCAAGAGCGATATTCCCGGCGAGACGGCCTGGCCAACGCAGCCCTCGGGGATCTCGACGGTGCCGGAGGGGTTGAAGGAGGGCGATGGATTTGGATACACGCCGGAAGACAAGAAGTGGTGCGACGAGCGGATCGCGGCTTCGCGGTCGGAGGGAATTTTTACGCCGCCGAGCGTGCAGGGAACGATCGTGTATCCAGGGAATGCGGGCGGGGTGAACTGGAGCAGCTCGGCGTTTGATCCGCAGCGGCATCTGCTGATCACGAATACGAATCACCTGGCGATGTGGGTGAAGTTAATCGAGCGAGACAAAATTGCGGCGGTATATGGCGCGCGGAAAGAAAATCGCATGGAGGGAGAATTTGCGCGGCAGTCCGGCGCGCCATATGCGATGTATCGCGAGCCGTTTTTGTCCCCGAAGGGGACGCCGTGTACCGCGCCGCCATTTGGAACGACGTTGGCGCTGGATTTGTTTACCGGGAAGAAGATGTGGGAGGTGCCGCTGGGGACTTACAGAGACACAATGCAGACGGGTACGATAAATTTCGGCGGGGCGATTGTGACGGCGGGCGGGTTGGTGTTCGCGGCGGCGGCGATGGATGGATTTCTGCGGGCGTTTGATGCGGATTCGGGGCGGGAGATCTGGAAGTATGAGTTGCCCGCGGGCGGGCAGGCTACGCCGATGACTTACAGCATCGGCGGGAAGCAATATTTGGTGATTGCGGCCGGCGGACACGGGAAATTGGGGACGAAGCAGGGAGATTTTGTTTTGGCGTTTGCGTTGGAATAGTGCACAGAAGGAAGCGAGATCAATTAGATGGCGAACCGAGGGTTTTGCGTCTAAGGAGCATCCCACCCTTCGCAGACTGCGCGAAAGGTAGGCCACCCAAGATGATCTTGACCGCTTCAATGTTGCTCAAGGGGCGGTGATGGCGTGGCGGATCAGTTGGGCGATGCTGGCTGGAACTTCACGTTGGGGGAAGTGGCCCACGCCCGCGAGTTCGATGCGTTCGTAGCCGCGAGGGAACCAATTGTCCTGGCCTTCCGAAGAGGCGGGGAGATTGACGGCGTCCGCCAAGCCGCAGCCGAATAATGTTGCGACATCGATCTTCGGCATGGGATCGAGCTTTGCTTGCTGCTGCGTGTAGGCCGGCGCTCCTGGTGCGTTGCCATAGCGGTGGCGGTAGTAGGAAATGACGAACGGCACGAGTTGCGGATTGTTCCACGCCGGGCGGGCGCTGGCGATTTCTTCGGGCGTGAAATTCCATTCGGGCGACCAGGTACGCCAGATGTATTCGTAAAACGGCGCGGGATCGGATTCGAAGGCCTGGCGGCCGCGTTCGGTGTTGAAATACCACTGATACCAATAGGCGCGGACCTGTTCGGGGGATTCGCGCTTTCCTTGAAACATCAAATACGGAGTGGAGAGCGTGACGAGGTGCGTGAGGCGTTGCGGCGCGAGCACCGCGACCGAATAGGCAGTGCGGGCGCCCCAGTCGTGGCCCACGAGCAGGAATTTCTTGATGTTGAGGGCGTCGGCGAGATCGAGGACGTCTTGCGTGAGCGCGGCGGTCTGGCAACTCATGGCGTCGGGATTTTTCACGTGGGTCGCGCCGAAGCCGCGGAGGTGCGGGACGATAAAGCGCAGTCGATCGTGCTTGAGGTGATCGATGACTTTGTCCCAAGCGCGCAGGCTGTCGGGGAAGCCGTGAAGGAGGATGACTGGTTGGCCGCTGGGCGCGCCTCGATCTTCGTATTCGATGTCGACGTGAGCGGTCTTGGCGATGGACACGATAGGGCCCTCGGAATGGCGATCGTTCAGGTTGGATGCGAGGCGAATCGACAGGTTAGTCGGCGAACGGTTCCGGGCGGATCAGTCCTGGGCAGGAGGTTGGGTTGGAGCGTCGTTGGCGGGGATGTTGGCGACGAAGTCCGATGGCCTGGGATCGTGATTCGCCCGCGGAGGCGCGATCACGAGTGACCGCGGCGCGAAGGCGGCGGATAGCAAGGCTGATGCCGGTCCAAACCAGGAACGCTCCCCCAAGAGCGGCGATGGCGGCGATGAATTGGCCGAGCGGTCCGCCGGCTTCACCGGTATGGGTGAAGCGAATCCAGGAGCGGAGACGGCGGCCACTGTTGTAGCTAGAGAAGGGCTCCCAGCGGACTTCGCGAGCGGTTTTGCGATCGATGGTGAGCTGGGCGCGCTTGTCGGGCCTACCGCCGTTGCCGGAATCAATCGAGAAAATCAGATTGGGATCGGATGGGGACGCGGGAAGGCGGAGCGTGATAGTGCGCCAATCGGTAACACGCTGCTCGGCGGAGGCGGCGAGTTCGTCGATGCCTTGCCACGGGGGAGCGGCGTCCGAGTTTGCGTGGCGACGAGAGCGAGCGTCGGCTTCGGCAGGGCCGGCGCCAGGTTTTTGGGCATTCGCCTGTGACGGCGGCGGTGGGTTGCCGGTGATGCGGTAGACCAGATTGTTGGCCCATGGATAGGACATCACGACGGCGCAGGCGACGATCAGGGCGAGCGGGATGCAGCACCAGAAACCGATCACGTTGTGCCAATTGAAGTCGCGGGCTTTGCCGGTGAGCTTGCCGTTGAAGCGGGTGCCGGCTTTCAGCGCGGCGGCGGTCCAGGTGCGCGGCCACCAGAGGAACGGGCCGGAACAGACGAGAAAGAGAAAGGCGAGGTTGCAGGCGCCGGTGACGCCGCGGCCGGCGGCACGACGTTGGAGCGAGACGGCGAGCCAGCGGTGCCAGTCCTCGACGCTATGGAAAAAGGCACGTGTTCGAACGGCGCCTTCGCCCAGGGTGGCGCCGGTATAAGGATTCAGCAGGAGCGATTGGCCGCGGCCGAAGGTAACTTCGACCGGCTCGGTGGGATCGTTGCGCCAGATAGCGCCGGAGGGCATCACCGATTTCGAGGCGTGGGCATTCTCGAGAACGGATTCGAGAGGTTGGCGTTGCGCATCTTGCTTCGGCGCGGCGCGGAACCCGCGTTCGGCCCAGTGGATTACGCAACGTTGGCCGGCCAGAAGCACGCCGGTGACGCACATGACGAAGATCACGACTCCCGCGATGCTGCCTGCGGTGAGATGGCACCAGAAGAGGATTTTGCGCAGGCTCATGTGGGTGATCGAGGCGGGCGCGTCAGGCTTCGGCCCAGCGGCGGAGGAGGTTGTGATAGACGCCGGTGAGGCGGACGCTGGTTGAAGGATCGGAGCTGGTGCGATTTACCTGCTGGATGGCGGTGTCCAGATCGAAGAGCAAGGTGCGCTCGCTGTCTTCGCGGATCATGCTCTGAATCCAGAAAAAAGATGCGATGCGGGCACCGCGGGTGACCGGCTTGACGTGATGCAGACTGGACGCGGGGTAGATCACCATGTGGCCGGCGGGCAGCTTCACGCTGTGGATGCCGTAGGTGTCTTCAACGATGAGTTCGCCGCCGTCATATTCTTCGGGCTGCGCGAAAAACAGCGTGGCGGAAATGTCGGTGCGGATGCGGTGACCAGTGCCGGGAATCTGACGCAGCGCGTTGTCGACGTGAGTGCCGAAAGATTGGCCGCCCTGATAACGGTTGAAGAGCGGCGGGAAGACGTGCAGCGGCAGGGCGGCGGAAATGAAGAGCGGGCTCTGACCGAGAGCGGCGAGAATCATTTCGCCGAGCTGGCGCGCGGCAGGACTTCCCTCCGGGAGCTGTGCGTTGTCTTTAGCGCGGGCGGATTGGTGGCCAGCAGTGACGCGGCCATCGATCCACTCGGCAGCGTCGAGAATCTGGCGCGCTTGCGCCACTTGAGCTGAGTTCAGTACATCCGGAATGGTGAGGAGCATTGGTGTTTGCGTTGGCCCTCTAGAAGTGAAAGTTGAGACCGGCGAGCGCGGTGAACGCGGGTCCCGGAACGATGTGAGCAGGATGCGGCTCGTCGTAGTAGTAGCGATTCGCCAGGTTGTAGAGATTGAGCTGGAAGTCGATACGCTCAGTCAGCGGATGCGCAACCATGGCATTGAAAACCCAATAGCTGGGAATCTGCTTCACGAGTCCAGTGGTGGGATCGAGCGGCACGGTGGAACTGGCGGTGCGGCTGTCGACGAATTGTGATCCGCCGCCCACCGTGAAGCGCCAAGGCGCACGATAGGTCGTCCACAAATTGAAAGTGTTCTTCGGGACGTTAGCGAGTTGCGCGCCGACGGCCGCCGGGAAGAATTGCGACTCGGTCAGTTTGCCGTCGAGGTAGGCGTAGCTGGAGAGCACCTGCCACTTATCGGTGAGGCGTCCGGTGAGCGAAATCTGGAATCCGTTCACGCGCTGCCGACCGGCGAGGACTACGAGCAGCGGATTGGTGGGCGAAGTTTCACGCGCATTGTTTTTCACGGTCTGAAAGACCGAGCCGTTGACCGAGAGGCGTTTCGACGGGAAATCCCACTTGGTGCCCACTTCGAGAGTGCGGTTGTCTTCCGGCGGAAGATTGACCGTACCTGCCGAGAGCGAAAGCGTTTCGGCGGACGGATTGAAGGACGTGCCGTAGTCGAAGTAAATGCTGCCGTAGCCGACAGGTTTGTAAACGACCGCGGCGCGGTAAGTGGGCTTTTGATCCACGCGATCGAAATGTGCAGGAGCCGCGGTGGGCGAAGCGGAGCTGTAGTCGGTGTCAAAGTGGTCCCAGCGAACTCCACCGATCACATCGACGTGGCGCCCGAACTTCATGGTATCGACGACATAAGCGCCGAAACTGATAGACAACGCATTCACGTCGGAACTGACGGCCGGGGTGCCGCTGAATGGTTGATGCTCATCCGGATCCAACAGGCTTGTTCCGGGCACATTGCTCCAGGCAAAGCGCGTTGGGCTCGAGGTTTCGCGGCTGCCCTCCACGCCAGCGACCAGGGAATGTCTGATCGCTCCGGTATTGAACAGGAACGAAGCATCGAGCTGATCATCGAGGAACGTTTCCAGGCTGCTGACCGCGATCTGATTGCGAGTGATGTTGATATCGTCGAGCGGTGGATCCATGGTGGGGGTGCCGGCGATTTTGGCTTCAGTGATCTGCGCATTGCGGCGGTAGTGGCCGTAGCGGACCTGGTTGCGCAGACGGACGTTGTTATTGAAGTCGTGCTCGACCTCGGCGGTGGCGATGTCCACGTCGGTGCGAAGAAAATTGCCGTGCTTGAAGCCGTAGTAGTTGTGGCGGTCCACGGGAGCAGGGCCATTGAACAGCCACGGTATTCCGTAATCGGGCGTGTCGTCGGCCTGCTCGTGCATGTAGCTCAGCGTGATCCGCGTGGGAGTGCCGAGACCAAACGCGATTGACGGGGCGACACCGAAGCGACGGTTGGCAGCGATGTCGCGGCCGGCAACGCCAGCGTCGTTACCCATGAGATTGAAGCGGAAAGCGGTGTGCTGGCCGATGGGCTCATTAATATCGGCGGTGATCCGCTTGGTTGCGTCGCTACCAAAGACCAGACTTCCGCTGATCGACGGGCGGCCTAATGGGACCTTCGTCTCCTGATTTACAACGCCACCGGTTGAGCCGCGGCCGAATGTTACCGACGTGGGTCCCTGAAGGACGTCAATGTCTTCGTAGTTGAACGAGTCGCGATAGTAGCTGCCGAAATCGCGCATGCCGTCGAGGAAGATATCGTTGCGGGCGGTGAAGCCTCGGATAGTCAGGTTGTCGCCCTGGGCACCGCCTTCTCCAGCGGCCAAGCTGATACCGGCCACGTTACGCAGCGCGTCGCGCAGGGTGGTAGTGCCCTGGTCCTGCAATACCTGCTGCGGAATGACGCTGATGGTTTGCGGAGTCTCGGTCAACGTCTCGGTGAATTTCGGCGAGGCGATGACGTCGGTGGCATCGGCGCTGACTTCGACGGAAGTTGCCGTACCAGCCAGCTTGAGGGTGACTGCATTGTGCCCGGTGAACCGATAGGTGACGCCAGAGTCGCGCAATAAGCGCGCAAGGGCCTGCTCGTCGGTAAACAAGCCGTGGAGGCCGGGCGAAGCGAGGGAGCGGATGCCCTCATCGGTGAAGGTGATGCTGATGTGCGAGACCGCCTGGAAGGCAGCCATGGCCGAATCTATGGTGCCTGCGGGAATATCGAAGGGACGAACCGGAATCGGCGAGCTGGCAGTCTGGTATTGGCCGGTGTCGTCGGTGCCCGCATGTTGCTGCTGCCCCAAGGCTATCTTGGTGGCGCCAAGCGCCGTGTACGCGACCAGCGTACCCATCGCCGCCCAGCGGTAGGTTACTGGCCAATTTGATGCGGAGTTTTTGCGGGCAAGCTTCTTTTTATCGGAGTTACGGGGCGAGCGAGAGTGCTTGTTCGTCATTTCGAGGATCAATCCCCAGTAGTAAGTTCGATTCCCAGCCCTAGTTGCAAATTTCTTGCAACTACTGGCACGCCCTCAATATCCGCTTGTTGCAACTTAGTGTCAACAAGCCGGCACTAAAGAGCCTGTAAAGAGACGCCAGTCGCAGATATGCGACTGGAATGGTCGTATTTTGCATGGAATGGAAAGCGATTGTCAAATCCAGACTAATTTGGTCTGGGTTGCTACAGGCCCTTGGATTCGCGGAAGGCGCGAACGACGGCGGTGGAGTCGCGCTGGTTGGCATCGACTTCGGCGTTCAGGTGGCGCATTTCTTCTTCGGAGATCTTGCCGCTGAGTTCGCTGAGGGACTGGCGCAGTTGGGGGAACCGGGCGAGGGTGTCGCGCCGCACGATGGGTACGGCATCATAGGGCGGAAAGTACTGGCGGTCATCGGCCAGGCGGACTAGATGAAGCGCGTCGATCAGGCCGTCGGTGGAGTTGCCGGCGACGATGTCGACCTTTTTTTCGACGAGTGCGCGATAGATCAGGCCGAGATCCATAACTCTGGGCAGAGAAGCGAAGTGCAGGGCGTAACGTTCGCTCCAGCCGCGAAAACCGTCCGGGCGCTCAAGGAATTCGTAGCCCACGCCAACGCGCCAACGCGAAGCGACCGAGGCGAGATCGGAATTGTTGTGCAAATGGAGTTGCTGGGCATCGTCACCGCGGATGACCATGGCGAAGGTGTTCTCGAAGCCAAGGGGCTCGGTGACTTCGAGATTGAAGCGCTGCAAGTAGCCCTGCTTGACGCGCTGGTAGACATCGGCGGAATTGCTGGAAGTAGCTTCATTCAGCACGGCGGTCAACGCGGTGCCGGTGTACTCCACGTAGAGATCGAGATCGCCAGACTGAAGGGCTTTCTGGCACAGGAGCGTGCCGCCAAGATTGGTTTTGCGCTCGACGTGGACACCGGTGCGAGCTTCGATGTGTTGGGCGAGGAGTTCGGCGAGGACGACCTGCTCGGTGAAGAATTTGGAGCCGACGGTGATCTTGGGTTTCGCGGAGCGACAGCCGAAGCATTGAGTGAGCGAAAGGATGCAGAGCGGCAAAAGAGCATACAGGAGAGGGCGGCGCATCGGTTTGAATGTCTCACGACCGGCGAAAACAGCAAAATCTGGCGGTGAAGAAAATCAAACGACGGCGAGGCGACGCTCAAGCCAGCCGAGCAGGATGTCCGCAAGAATCGCCAGTAAGGCGGCGGGGATGGCGCCAGCTAAAATCACGGCATCGCTGACCATCGCTACACCGCGAAAGATGAAAGTGCCGAGGCCGCCGGCTCCGATGGCGGCGGCGATAGTGGCGACACCAATGGTGATGATGGTGGCGGTGCGGATTCCGGCAAGTATAAATGCCAGCGCGAGAGGAAACCGAACACGCCAGAGGATTTGCGAATTGGTCATGCCCATGGCTTCGGCAGCCTGCAGCACGGCGGGATCGATGCCGGTCAGACCGACGTAAGTGTTTCGCAAAATGGGCAGGAGCGCGTAGAGCACCAGCGCGAAGATCGCGGTGCGGCGGCCAATTCCGCCTATGAATGGAATCGGTATGAGAAAGCCGAAAAGAGCCAAGCTGGGGATGGTTTGGAAGACGCTGGCGAGGCCCAGCACGAAATTGCGCAGCGTGGTGCGATGGACCACGAGCATGCCTAGCGGCACGGCGATGGCGACGGCGATGAGCATCGCGATAAGCACGAGAGAAAGGTGCGCGAGGGTGGCCTCCAGAATCTCGGCGCGGTGCTCGACGAAAAAGATCCAGGGACTCAAGGCGTCGCTCCAGGAACCGGGACCAGCGAGGCCGCGAAGGCGCGCACTTCCGGTTGATCGATGTGAAGAAACTGCTCGGGTGCCGCAGTGGCGACAATCTGGCCGCCCTGCAGAAGCACGATGCGTGTTCCGAGGAGGAGTGCCTCGCGAACGTCATGAGTGACAAAAACGATGGTCTTGCCGAGACGCCGGGCCAGCGCGTTGAATTCGCGCTGCAATTCCGCGCGGGTAACCGGATCGAGAGCGCCGAAAGGCTCGTCCATCAGCAGGATGGGAGGATCGGCCGCCAGGGCTCGAGCCACGCCGACGCGCTGGCGCTGACCGCCGGACAACTCGTGCGGACGGCGCGTAGCGAATTCACGTGGATCCAGTCCTACGAGTTTCAGCATTTCTTCGATGCGGGCGGCGGTGCGCCCGGAATCCCAGTTCTCCAGAGTCGGGACGAGGGCAATGTTTTGTGCGACGGTGAAATGAGGGAAAAGACCGGCGTCCTGAATAACATATCCAATGCTGCGACGCAGGCGAATGGGATCCCACTCGGAGGTTGCGCGACCTTGAACAACGACCTGACCGGCCGTCGGAACGAGCAGCTTATTAATGAGCCTTAATAAGGTTGTCTTGCCGCTGCCGCTGCGACCCAGCAAGACCAGGGTCTCACCGCGAGAAACCTGCATCGAAATGGCATTTACGATGGGCCGCGGGCGGGATTCGGGAAGGATACTATCTATGCTGTATGTGACCTCGCGAAACTGAATGGTACTTTCGTTCTCGAGGGCGCTATCGGGGGCGGCTTTCGCATTCATTTCGATTGACAGCCTCATGCCAGCGAGTGAACATCATACTCGCTCTGCCTCCCGGCGCTGAATTTTGGCGCATCCTTCAGACGGACGCGGCATCCAAGTGAGGGGGAAATATCGCATGGGACTTTCGGGCAGTGCTGTCCGCATTCGTCACGACCTGCAGACGCGCTTGAACCAGGCGCGCCAGCGCACCGACGAAGTCTTCCAGATCGTTCGCGAAGAGGCCATGTACGACCGGCCGATCAACGAACGGCATCGGATCATTTTTTATACCGGGCATGTGGAGGCGTTTGACTGGAACCTGCTAGCCAACCGCGCGTTCGGGCTGCGTTCATTCCACCAGTCATTCGATAAACTTTTCGCATTTGGGATTGATCCTGTCGGCGGAGGCCTGCCAACCGATAAACCGTCCGATTGGCCGTCGCGCCAGGAAATCGAGCGCTACAATATGCGGCTTCGCCATGAACTGGACCGCGAGATCGCCCAAGCACTGGCGGAGCCGTCCGAGGGGCATCCGTTGCTGTTGCAGATGTTAGAGGTGGCCATCGAACACCGCCTGATGCACGCGGAAACGCTGGCATACATGCTGCACCAACTCCCGGCGGACCGAAAGATTCCAGCGAAGGATGAAGCGGTGTGGAAAACCCCGCGCGCGAAGTCGCATCTAGTCGACGTGCAGAGCGGCTACACGACGCTAGGCATGCGTCGCGAACGCGGCGACGAGTTCGGCTGGGACAATGAATTTGAGGCGCAAGAAGTCTTCGTGCCGGAATTCGCGATCGACAATTACAACGTCAAGAACCGCGATTTCCTGCTGTTTATGCAGGCAGGCGGCTACACGGACAAAACACAGTGGGATGCGGACGGGTGGGCCTGGCGGAAGCGGACCGGAGTTGACCATCCGACGTTCTGGAAACGCAACGGCAGCCTGTGGATGTATCGCACCATGTTCGGAGACATCCAGTTGCCGCTGGATTGGCCGGTGTATGTCAGTCATGCGGAAGCTTCCGCGTACGCGAAATGGCTGGGGCGCAAGTTACCCACTGAGGAACAATTCCACCGCGCCGCTCATGGCACTTCCGAAGAGCGCGTGGAGCGCACCTACCCGTGGGGGGATGAACCGCCCAGCGAGCGTTACGGCAATTTCGATTTCGCGCACTGGGACCCAAGCCCGGTGGGATCGTATCCACGCGGGGCCAGCGCCTTTGGGGTGCACGACATTGTGGGCAACGGCTGGGAATGGACGCGCACGATTTTCGGGCCTTTGCCCGGTTTTTCTCCAATGCCTTTTTATCCCGGCTACTCGGCGAATTTCTTTGATGGCAAGCACTATGTGATGAAAGGCGGCTCACCCCGCACAGCCGCTTGCATGCTGCGACCGTCGTTTCGCAACTGGTTCCAACCGCACTACCCGTTCGTTTACGCGACGTTCCGCTGCGTGGAAGACTAGAGCCAAGCTTTGGGAGCCGCCATGCTGACCTATACCCTTCCCTCGCGTCACGTGTCGGAGTTTGCGGCGTGCGTGCGCGAATGCCTCACGAAATCCCGGCAGCGGGAACTGCCTTCGAAATATTTATACGACGAAGTGGGCTCGGCGTTGTTTGAGACCATCTGCGTTTTGCCGGAGTACGGTTTGACACGAGCGGATGCGCGGCTGTTGCGCGATCATGCGCAGGAGATCGTGGACTTGCTGCCGTCGCCCATTCAGGTGGCGGAGCTTGGTAGCGGAAGCGGAAAGAAGACGCGATGGATTCTGGAGGCCTTGTCGCGGCGCCAGAGGACTTATTATTATCCCATTGAGATTTCCTCGTCGGCGTTGGCGGCTTGCGAAAAGGAACTTGGACAAATCGATTACGTAAGCGTGGTCGGCTACGAGAAACCTTACCTGGAGGGATTGCGCGCGGTAACGCAAAGACGCGAGGACGGCGAGCATCTGCTGGTGTTATTTCTAGGAAGCACGATTGGGAATTTCGACCGTGACGCGGCGGACGCGTTCTTGCGCGAAGTTCGCTCGATTCTGCAGGACGGCGACGCGCTGCTGCTGGGCACGGACCTGGAGAAAAACGTCGAGCAGCAAATATTGGCTTACGATGATCCCGCAGGCGTTACCGCGGCGTTCAACCTGAACATACTCGGGCGCATCAATCGCGAGCTGGGCGCGGACTTTGACCTGAAGCAGTTTCGCCACGAGGCGCGGTGGAACGAGATGGACCGACGCATTGAGATGCATCTGCGATCGCTACGCCGCCAGACGGTGAGCATTCCCAGCGCAGGCGTGCGGCTGATGCTCAACGAAGGGGAAACGATCTGGACCGAAAGCTCGCACAAATACCGGCCGGATGGTGTGATCGCGATGGCGGAGCGCACTGGATTCCGCATTGATGGGCAATGGATCGACCAGGAGTGGCCCTTCGCGCAGAATTTGCTGGTGGCCGAATAGACCCCAGCGGCCATGTAGGACGACGTCTTACGCGCCAGATAATGGTAGCCCTTGCCGCTACCCGCATTAAAAACCTTCGATACGCCAAACCAGGTGGGCCTTCCAGCTCTTTTGCGCGGATAAATCCGGATACCAGGCCGCCAAGATTTGCGACCCTTGATACACCCGTTCGAAGCCCTCTTCTGATTCAGAGACGGTTTCGATGGGCGCCACCCAGAAATGCCTCGCGGCGGGAGCATGAAGGGCGATGCGCACGCGCTGCCAGCCGTCTTCCATGCGCAAAGCTGGCCCGGGGATCGCGCCAGTGAAGCGCAAGTTGTGGGGCCCGCCTGGTGTTTCAAAAAAGCGATCCTCGGCGGCGGGCGCAAGCAGGTTGATAATGGATTCCAGGCCAATCGCCAGCGGCTTCTGGGGCGGGGCGCTGAATGCCAATTGCACTTCGCAGGCGATCTCGCAACCGTTAGGCGCCGGGCCGAAGGAAAAATTCTTGTTCACGGCGAGCCTTGCTTCCGGTTGGGTATCGCCTTGGCCCATCACTCCAAACGTGATTTCGCAGGTCAGTTCGGCGCCGGACGAGGAAGAATGCGCGACGTGGTAGACGCCGCCGCAGAATTCCTTGCCCTCGTGCAGTTCCAGAGCCTCGTAGTCGGCGTGAGTACGCGCGGGATCGAACAGATAGAGGCGAAATGCGTGGCGGGGCCAGTGGTCGTAGCGAAGAAATCGCTCCAGGCCGGCCTCTTTCACTTTGGTCTGCTCGTAAGCGGCCGCGGTTGATGTGGCTGGGCGATAGTTCGGATCCTTGAGCCGCTGGTGGTAGGGCTCTGGGCGTCGCAGGATGGAATTGATGAGCGTTGATTCGGTGCGGCGAAAATCCAGCGCGGCCAGCGTTGCTCCATCGGAGGGCTTGAGCAGCGCTTGATATTCGGGAGACGTAAATAGAAGCTCGTCGCGTCCGTCACCGTCGTAGTCGAGCGACTTCACGCGCGGCCCAAGAGATCCTGGGGTGTGGCGGTCGACAATCGTTTCGGCGCGGATCAAATTGCGCCACAGTTCGGTACGCAGATGTGGTGCATACAGCCCGCCAAAGATTCCGTGCCAGTACGCGTCATTGCACTGTGCGCGTAGCAGCAAGTCGCGCGCTTTCTTCAATTCTTCGGCGGGTTTGGAGCCGGCGCGACGCCTGGGGGCGGCCGCAAGACGCCCAGCGACATGCAGCATTTTTTTGTGCAGCAGATTGGACTCCGCATATTTGCGGAAAAATCCGCGCCAGGGGCTGCCACGGAGAAACGCGAGGACATCGGGGCGCGCATCGAATTCTTTCAGAAGGGCGTTATAACGTTTACGCGTGGGGGTTGGCAGCGCCCATTCCATCATTTCGGTGTAAGACGCGGTGGGCAGATCCGCGCGCCCTTTCGGGGAATGCGTTCCCAGGTATTCGCCGGGAGTGCACACATTGAGCCAGGAGGAATTTTCCTCGAACGCATGGAACAGCGCATCGAGCCAGCGCTCCTGATAACAGTGCTCGAAGGTACCGGGCCAGCCTCCGAATTTTTCCATATCATCGCCCATCGCGGCGATGCCACCGGGATGCGCGGCTGCGGTTTGGCGCAGGTTGGCCATCACTTTTTCGATGGTGTCCCAGGGGATCAGATAGCGAAGCGACTTTTGCCCGGGAATAATGCGAATCGTTCGACCTTGATCTTCGGCGATGTAGTCGGCGAAAAGTTCGCTCTGTTCGAATCCTGCCGACAGAAAATGGATATCATCCAGGACGGTGTACTCGACGCCGGCTTCCGCCAGAATGGAGGCCAGCTGCGGCTCCCAAACACGCTCGGCCAGCCACGAACCAGCGGGGCGCCTGCTGAAATGTTGTTCGACGTAGTCCGCGAGGCGAGTGATTTGTTCGTGCTGATCCGCCGGTGGAATGGAAATCAGAATCGGTTCATAGAATCCGCCGCCGACCATCTCCACTTGGCCGGACTGCGACAGCGCTCTCAATTTCTCAAAGTATTCCGGGTGATTTTCCTCGATCCAGGTGAGCAGCGGCCCGGAGTAATGTAAGCCGACGTGAACGTCGGGGTGTCGCTCTAGAACTTGCACGAATGGCAGGTAGCAACGCGAGTAAGTTTGCTCAAAGACCGAGCCAAAATTCCCAACCGGTTGATGCGCATGGACGAGAAGGACTAGATGGAGCTTCGCAGGCACGGGGACGCGTTTGTCTCCTGAATCACAGCATATAACCTGCGACGGGAAGTTGGAACTTGCCGGGCGAGCAGGAGTGCGCGAATTGCGCACTCCTTTGGATGCCACGACCACGCCGTGGGACTGCCAAGAAGCCCCTTTGGCTATGTAAACCAAACGCGGCACGCCGGAGCATGCCGCCGAAGACTTTTTTCTGTTTCCAACGGAGGATTCCGCCGCCCGATGCGCTACTTCTTGGTGTAGTACTCGGCGTTGACCGGAGTATAGCTGGCCCACTTTTCCGGCAAATCTTCCAGAGCAAAAATCGCCGTCACCGGGCAAACCGGCACGCATGCTCCGCAATCGATGCACTCCGCCGGATTAATGAACAGCTGCTTCACGCCTTCATGATCCGGCTCATCCTTGCGCGGATGGATGCAGTCCACCGGGCAGACATCCACGCACGCGGTGTCTTTTGTGCCGATGCAGGGCTCGGCAATCACATATGCCATTCAGGGTCTCCTTTGCTGCAACTGCAGACCGGTGGCCTTCCACGCTGAAATGGTACGACCCACGGAGATTCGTTATATCACGGCGAATAACGAGCAACAAGCAGCTGAAGAAATTGTACGCGGGCGCATAGGCTTTCTCAACTCCCTCGCGTCCAAGTAAAATAGAAATGGAAGGGAACCGATGAGAATTCGGACCACTTTTGTCGTAGTTGTCTTTCTGGCTGCTGCGGCGGTGATGGCCGCTCCGCAGAGTAGGGCGCCGGGCGACCCGCAGCTGATCGATGCGCAGGGTTATCAGAAATTGCTGGCGCAATATCGCGGCAAGCCGGTGCTGATGACCTTCTGGGCTACATGGTGCGAACCATGCCGCGATGAGTATCCGATGCTGAATGAACTCGCGAAGCTGTACGCGCCGAAAGGATTGAAGGTTGTCGGGGTCAATTTTGACCAAGACGGCGATCTGATCCTGATGCGGCGTTTCATCGCGCGCTACAAGCCAATCTTCCCGAACTATCGCAAGACCGGAGGCGAGTCGGAATTTCAGCAGGCGGTCCTTCCCGAATGGAACGGCGCGCTCCCTGCGTCGTTCTTCTATGCGAAAGATGGCCGTCCAGTGAGTCATCTGGTGGGTGCCGGAACCCGCGAAACGTACGAGGCTGCTATTAAGTCTCTCCTGGCCGCCCAATGAGTCGATCTAGCCCGAAAATGAGGAGCCAGGCATGCCCATGATTCGCCCGGAAAATCTCCGCAGCGGTTATATTCAGGACGACGTCGAGGAATATCTATATTCGCTGCTGCCCAAGCGCGATGCGGTCCTCGAAGAAATCGAGGATTTTGCGGCCAAGAATCGTGTGCCGATTATCGGCCCTGCCGTCGCGCGATTTCTGTCCCTGCTGGTCCAGATCTCCGGTGCCAAGCGCATCTTCGAAATGGGCTCAGCGATAGGTTATTCGACCATCTGGCTGGCTCGTGCTGCAGGCCCAAAGGCTGAGGTTTTCTACACGGATGGCAACCGCGAAAACGCCAAGCGGGCGCAGGAGTCCTTCCGCCGCGCGGGTGTGGCCAAGCGCATTCGCGTGCAAACCGGTGACGCGCTGGCCTTGGTTCGAAAAGCTGCGGGTAAATTCGATTTCATCTTCATCGATGTCGACAAACATCAATACCCTGACGCGATGCGCGCCGCGCTGCCAAGACTCAAGCGCGGTGGGTTGTTGGTGACGGATAACACGCTGTGGAGCGGCAAAGCTGCGCGGCCGGCTGCGGCGGACGACAAAAATACGCTCGGCGTGCAGGAGTTTAATCGCCTGGTTTACGCTTCGAAGGAACTTTATCCGGTGCTGATGCCATTGCGTGATGGCGTTACTGTGGCGCAGAAACTGTAGTGATGATTCTGGATGAAGTCAGCAAAAACAAAGAGGCGCCCGCCTCGGAACGCGGCAGCTACGGGGCTACGATCTGAAATAATTCTTCAGCAGGAATCCCAGGTTTGCCGGGCGCTCGGCCAATCGCCGCATGAAATAGGGAAACCAATCACTGCCGTAAGGGATGTAGACGCGAACGCGGTAGCCATCCTGGACCAGTCGGCGCTGCAAATCTGTGCGGATGCCATACAACATCTGGAACTCGAAGGCATCCTTGCTGATCTGCTGCGCCGCAGCCCAGCGGATCGTTTTGGCGATCATGAGCGGGTCATGTGTCGCGATACCGTGGTAGACGCCGCTGGGCAGCAGCATCTGCATCAACCGGACGTAATTTCCATCAACCTCGGCTTTCTTCTCGAACGCGACGTCCGCCAACTCCTTGTATGCGCCTTTGCAGAGGCGGATACGGCATCCATACGCCAGCAAGTCGCGAATGTCGGCCTCGCTGCGGTACAAGTAGGCCTGGATGACGGTTCCCACAGCCGGGATACGCGCACGAATGCGTTTCACCAAGTCTACGGTGCGCTGCGTATAGATCGAACCCTCCATATCCACGCGTAGAAAATTGTCATAGCTCTCCGCGCGCTCCACCACGGAAAGCACGAGCCCCTCGCAGAACTCCGGGCTAAGGTCCAGCCCCATTTGGGTCAGCTTGCAGGAAACGTTGGCGTGCAGTTTTTCTTTGGCGATGCGCTCGAAAACCTCAAGGTAGGCATCGCGGGCGCGTTGCGCGTCGGCAGTTGTGGAGACATTCTCGCCCAGATAGTCCAGGCTGACCATCATCCCCAGTTCATTACATCGCCGGGCAGCGGCAATGGCCTCGTCTAAGGTCTCGCCGGCGACAAATCGCCGAGCCATACGGCGCGTCGCGCCGTTGGAAGTGACCCATCGAGCAAATCCCGGGCTATCGGAAAGCTTAAGCAGGATCGAACGAAGCATGCAGGTTGATTATGCCCGGCGAGGGCATGCCGGGCCAGCGCGCCTACTGATGGTTGTGCTCTTCCAGAAACTTTTCGGCATCCAGCGCGGCCATGCATCCGGAGCCAGCGGCGGTCACCGCCTGGCGGTAGCGATGATCCTGAACGTCGCCCGCGACGAATACTCCCGGAATTTTCGACAGGCTTCCGTGGGTGGCGATCAGGTAGCCGTTTTCGTCCATATCCAGCTTGCCCTTGAATACCGTCGTGTTCGGATCGTGTCCGATGGCCACGAACACGCCATGTAACTCGATCGTTCGCTCCTCACCGGTTTCCGGATTCTTCAGCCGTACCGCTTCCACAGATCCGCTGTGCGCGATGATCTCTTCCACCACCGCCGGGGTGACAAATTCGACCTTCTCGTTCTTTTTCACGCGGTCGATCATGATCTTTGACGCGCGAAATTCCTTTCGGCGGTGAATGAGGTAAACCCGGCTCGCGTAGCGCGACAGGAAATTGGCCTCTTCCATCGCCGAGTCACCGCCGCCCACTACTGCGATGGCGCGATTGCGGAAGAAATAGCCGTCGCAGGTTGCGCAAGTGGAAACGCCATGGCCGATCAATTGCCGTTCGTTGGGCAAGCCCAGCAGCCGAGCCGACGCGCCCGCCGCCACGATCAACGATTGCGCTTCGTAGGTATCCTTGCCCGCAGTGATCTTGAACGGCCGCCTGGTCAGGTCCACTTCCGAAATCACACCGGCCTTGAACGCTGCTCCAAATTTTTGCGCCTGCTTGCGCATGTTCTCAATCAGTTCCGGGCCCATGATGCCGTCCGGGAAGCCCGGGAAATTCTCGACGTGGGTAGTCAGGGAAAGCTGGCCGCCCGGTTCGTGGCCGTCAATGACGAGCGGCGTCAAATTCGCGCGTGCGGCATAGATAGCAGCGGTCAACCCCGCGCACCCGCTACCAATAATTACAACATTATGCATTCGATATCCCTCAAACCGATTAGATGAGCCAGCCCACGCTGTCGATACAAGCCTTGCAATTGTACCATTCGATCTAAACGTCACGCCGAGGCCGCAAGGCTGCCAAATTGGAGGCAGCATTACACTTAGCGGCCACGAATTCGCGCGCTCGACGGCGGTACAATTGCAAACGGAACGCTGCTGCCGGGCTCACCCCGGCAGGCCGCATACCTGAAAATCAGGAAGGGGTTTCCCATGGACCCTCGCTATCCCATCGGCGACTTTGAAATGCCCGCCAGTGTCACCGCGGCTCGCCGTTCACAGGCCATCGACGAAATCGCGTCGACGCCGACGAAGCTCCGGGCCGCCGTCAAGGACTTGAACGACGCGCAGCTCGACACGCCCTACCGCGACGGAGGTTGGACTGTTCGCCAAGTCGTCCATCACGTGGCCGACAGCCACATGAACGCCTACATCCGCCTCCGCCTGGCGCTCACCGAAGACAAACCCACCATCAAGCCATACGACGAATCTCGTTGGGCCAATCTTGCCGACGCAAAACTCCCGGTCGGCGTCTCGCAGACGCTGCTCGAATGTGTGCATGCCCGCTGGGACGCGGTGTGGCGCGCGATGAAGTCGGAGGAATTCTCTCGCGCATTGATCCATCCCGAACACGGGGTACGCAACGTCGACTGGCTCCTGTTCCTTTACGAATGGCACGGCAAACACCATACCGCCCACATCACGGAACTCCGCAAACAAAGGGGATGGTAGATCGCCGCACGTCCAACGCCATGTCACAAACATGGGATCCCGAACGCTACGCACGTAACGCCCGGTTCGTTTCCGATCTCGGAGGGCCGGTGGTCGAACTTCTCGCGCCGCGGGCCGGCGAACGAATCCTCGATCTGGGCTGCGGCGATGGCGCGCTGACCAAAAAGCTGGTGGACATTGGTTGCGACGTAATCGCGGTAGACGCCAGCGCCCAGCAGATCGACGCGGCAAAACGGCTCGGCCTCAACGCACAGGTTATGGATGGTGAAAATCTACGCTTCGAAGAAGGATTCGACGCTGTCTTCAGCAACGCCGCGCTGCACTGGATGCGCAACAACCCCGACAAAGTAATTTCCGGAGTCAACCGCGCGCTAAAGCCCGGTGGCCGATTCGTTGCGGAAATGGGCGGCTACGGTTGCGTCAACAACATCAAGAGCGCGCTGGTTGCTGCGCTCAATCGCCGAGGCATCGACGGCGAAGCCGCCAGCCCGTGGTATTTTCCGACGGTCGAGGATTATTCCGCGCGCCTCAGGCGCGGCGGCTTCGCGCCAACCTATATCGCGCTAATTGACCGCCCGACTCCGCTTCCGGGTGATGTCACTGCCTGGCTGGAAACCTTCGCTGAAAGCTTTACACAGCCGCTGCCTGCGGCGGATCGCCCCGACTTCCTCGCCGAAGTCCAGGAGAATCTCCGCCCACAGCTCTGCGACGACGCCGGCAAGTGGACCGCCGACTATGTTCGCTTGCGCTTCTCCGCTACAAAGGTGTGAAACCGGCCCTACGCGAGTCTTGATTTGGAAATCCAGCGGCTGGCATACCCTCAGGACGGCGGGCTGTCTTCGACTTCAAAAGAAGCCACTTCTTCGGCCTCGAACTCAGGCTGGCTCTGCAGCAGTCGGACGCAGCGATTCCAGCGCAGAATCGCATCGTCATTGCCGGGAGGATGAAGGCGCTCGGCCTCGCCGAAACATTGCAGGGCTCGCTCCAACAAAGGGAGCAGCGTGTGCGGCGCTCGGCCGGCGCGCAACTGCGCTTTCACGCGGCGCTCACAAAGTAATCCCGTGTAATAATGCCGTTCGTATGGATCCGGGAGCCGCTGAAAGACCATCTCGATCTCGGCGTAGCGATCATCGGAACCACCAGTGAACTGGTCCGTCATGCTCAGGCCCAGCATACGCAATCCCAGCGCGTGTGTCGGATCCACCGCCAGAATATCGCGGCAAATTGATTCGGCTTCCTCGGGCTCGTTCAAATAGCGGTACAACTCCGCCTTGGCGATCGCTTCCGCGATGCCCGATTTGGATATGGTCTTCAACTTCAGATCCATAGAGCCTCCTGCGCGGGGATGCTATTCCGATTTGCCGCCGATCTTGCGTGCAATCCACACCAGCGGATCGTAGTAGCGGTCCACAACGCGCTCCTTCAACGGAATGATGGCGTTGTCGGTGATATGGATGTCCTCGGGGCAGACTTCCGTGCAGCACTTGGTGATGTTGCACAAGCCGATGCCGAGTTGGTCCCGTAAGAGTTTGACGCGATCGGCATTATCGAGGGGATGCATCTCCAGTCCCGCAACGCGCACAAAAAATCGCGGTCCGCCAAACTCCGCGTGCTTGTCATGATCGCGCAGCACGTGGCATACGTTCTGGCACAGGAAGCACTCGATGCACTTCCGGAATTCCTGCACGCGATCCGCATCTTCCTGATAGAACTTCCAGTTCGTTCCGGGTTTCGGCTGGAACGGAGGAATCTTCTTATTGACCTTGTAGTTCCACGAAACGTCGGTGACCAAGTCCTTGATCACTGGAAACGTCTTGATCGGCCGCACGGTGATCGGTTCGCCCGCTGGAAGCGTATCCATGCGCGTCTTGCACGTTAGCCTCGGCTTGCCGTTGACTTCCGCCGAACATGAACCACATTTCGCGGCTTTGCAATTCCAGCGAACGGCGAGATCCGGCGACAAATGGCCCTGGATGTAGTGCAGTGCGTCAAGCACCACCATCCCGGGCGCGATGGGCACCTTGTAGTCGACCGCCTGGCCGCCGTTCGCATCGCCGCGGAAAACATTGAGGATCGCGTCCGCCATGGATCGGTTCTCCTAAGACATCCGCCGAATCGCTTCATCCCACGGCAGCGGAAGGGCCGAACCGACCACCTTCCATTGCGTGAACTTCGTGTGGCCCATGAATGGCGCCATGGCCTTCATGCTTTCGCTGTGCGGCGCCTTAGACACAAATTCCATCAGCGCCGCTGAATTCTCCCACACCGAGAGTGTCCAAAATCTTCGACTTAATAATTTCGCTCGCATCGAATATCCGATTGCGCCCGGTGATCCTGCAATTTGCTTCATGATTCCCATGGAGTAGCGCATGAACAAAGGAATCTGGCTGTACCGGTTTAGCGGCAAGTAGCTCAGCAGTGCAAGGTATTCGCGATCCTTCTCTGGCGACACCAGCATTTTCCATGGCGTATCCATCACCAGTACCCTTCGGATCCGCAGCCAACGTGAATAAGTCGGTCTTTGTCACTTATCCTCGTCGAGCAGTGCTTGCAACTCTGCCGGAGGCTGACGATTGGGATCTTGCCGCAAATTCATACCGGAAGGGCCCCGCGAGACGATGTTGTTTTTTGTGCCCCACTCCTCGCTCAGCTTGGGGAAATCGATCCGGCTATGGGCGCCGCGACTCTCTTCGCGCACCAGTGCGCTACGTGTTACCGCTTCGGAAATGGTGAGCATCGAGCGCATATCCAACGCCAAGTGCCAGCCCGGATTGAACATACGCGAGCCTTCCACGCTGCACTTCGCCCAACGCTGGTTGAACTGCTCCAACTCTCCGAGCGCTCTTTCCATGTCCTCGCGAACGCGGAAGATCCCCACCAGTGACTGCATCGTCTTCTGCAGATCGCGGTGAATCGCATACGGATTTTCGCCGCCCTGCCTCTGAAAGGGAGCAAGTGCGTATTTCTCCGCCGCGCCGATCTGCGCGGCGTCGATATTTGGCGATGCCACTTCCTTTGCATGCTTGGCGGCTGCTACTCCCGCGCGTCGGCCAAACACGAGCAAGTCCGAAAGCGAATTTCCACCCAGCCGGTTCGCGCCGTGCAACCCCGCCGCTGCTTCGCCCGCCGCGAACAATCCCGGCAAAGTGCTCTGCGCTGTCTCCGCATCCACGCGAATCCCGCCCATCACGTAGTGGCAGGTTGGCCCGACTTCCATCGGCCCTTTCGTGATGTCGACGTCCGCCAGCTCTTTGAACTGGTGATACATGCTCGGCAGCTTCTTCTTCACGTATTCGGCGGGTTTGTGCGAAATGTCCAGAAATGCGCCGCCGTGTTCCGAGCCGCGGCCTTCTTTCACTTCGGTGTAAATCGAGCGCGCCACCACGTCGCGTGTCGAAAGCTCCATGCGCTTGGGATCGTATTTTTCCATGAAGCGCTCGCCCTTGTTGTTGCGCAGGATGCCGCCTTCGCCGCGCACCGCTTCGGTAACTAGAATTCCCTGCACACCCGGTGGCCAGACCATCCCTGTCGGATGGAACTGCACAAACTCCAGATCCATTAACTCTGCGCCGGCATCGTAAGCGAGCGCCATACCGTCTCCGGTGTACTCCCAGGAGTTGGAGGTGATGGGCCACGCTTTGCCGATTCCGCCGGTAGCCATCACGACCGATTTGGCTTTGAAAATGACGAAGCGGCCTTGCTCACGCCAGTAACCGATGGCGCCGGCGACCCGCCCGCCGTCGGTGAGCAGGCGTACGATCGTACACTCCATGTACACGTCGAAGCCCTGCTGCACGCCGCGATCCTGGAGCGTGCGGATCATTTCCAGGCCGGTGCGATCGCCGACGTGACACAGTCGCTTGTAGGTGTGCCCGCCGAAGGCGCGCTGCAAGATGTTGCCGTCTTGCGTGCGATCGAAAATCGCGCCCCACTGCTCGAGTTCGCGCACGCGGTCAGGTGCTTCCTGGGCGTGAAGCTGGGCCATGCGCCAGTTGTTGAGAAATTTTCCGCCACGCATGGTGTCTTTGAAATGTGGCTGCCAGCCGTCCGCGGAATCCACGTTGGCCATGGCCGCGGCGATGCCGCCTTCGGCCATCACGGTGTGCGCTTTTCCCAAAAGCGACTTGCTGACCACACCAACGCTGACGCCCTGGGCCAGTGCCTCGATGGCCGCGCGCAGTCCCGCGCCGCCCGCGCCGATCACCAAGACATCATGTTCATGAGTTTCGAATTTGCTGGTGGCCGCGTCGCTCAAAACAGCCTCACATCTTGAATGGCGCCCGAGGAAACCAGCCGCACATAGAAGTCCGCAAATCCCACGGTAATCAAACTGATCCACGCAAACTGCATGTGCCGCTCATTGAGAACTGAGAGCCACCGCCAGGCCGTGTGCCGCGACTTGTTGAAGTTGGAGCAGGAAAAACAATCTAACCTGCCACCGGCTAGATGCCGCAGGGAGTGGCAGGATAGTGTGTAAATCGTGAGGAAGATCACGTTGACCAGCAGAACCAGGGTGCCCACGCCCATGCCGAATTTTCCGTCGAAGGAAAACGCTACGAAAACATCCTTCCACAAGAACAGCAGGAAAATAATCGCGAGATACAGCGTATAGCGGTGCAGGTTCTGAAGAATAAAAGGAAAGCGGGCCTCGCCGCTGTAGGAATGCCGCGGTTCGCCGACCGCGCAACCCGGCGGATCGGCGAAAAATGCGCGGTAGTAGGCTTTGCGATAGTAGTAGCAAGTCGCACGAAAGCTGAGAGGGCCGCCTAGGATCAAAATCGCCGGAGAAAACTTCCACCAATGATGATTGGCGTCAATCAGCGGTGAATAGAACGGAGAAAGATAAGGACCCCACTCATAAAACTTGCCTTCAAAGGCCCGCAGCGTCGCATACAAACCGAATCCACCAAGAAGCGCTATCACTGGCAGATTTTCCAGCCACCATGCGTCTTTGCGCAGGGTGCTGCCGAATCCGCCCTTGGCCGTTGAGGCCCCACCTGCCGCCATCGGTTCACCTCAGCAAACGCATAGCGTAATGGCATTTCCGCCTTTTGGAAATAGTTTTTCCAATTTTTCCGATAACAGGTTGGCACACGCTGGCGCTTCGGAATCAACCAGCATGTTTAGGAAAATGAGCTATTTGAGAACCCCACTCCTAGAGCTGTGATATACCTTTCGAGAATAAAAATTACGTGTGGACCAGAGGAGAATCCAAATGTCCTGCAACCCGATCCGGCGATTTTTGTGTTGCGCCGTATTGCTTTCCTCTTGCTCAGCGGGTTCTCTCGCCCAGAACACTGAGAGCAAGGCACCGCCAGTCATCGATGTGCACGTCCACGCCATTGACGGAAACTTTCCCGGCGTAGCACCGATGTGCCCGAACACGTCGAAGTTTACGGCGTCCGATCCCAAGGGTAAGGAGGACCCTTTCGGTTGGGTGAAGGAGCAATGCACGCCTGCGCTTTATCCATCCGCGCCGGGGGAATACATGAAAGACGTTCTGGCGGAGATGGAACGGCTGAACGTGACGGCGGTGACGTTCGGCGACCCCAAGAGCGTGCAGAAATGGAAGGACGCCGCGCCCACCAGGATTATTTCTGGCACATCCTTTCAAAACGGAATGGCTCCCGGCCAGCGTGTGGCCCTCGACGAACTGCGAAAAGACTTCACAAGCGGCGGCTTCAAGGTGATGGGCGAGATCGGATTGCAATATGAAGGCATCTCACCTAGCGATCCTTCGGTGGAGGCCTACTTCGCTCTAGCGGAAGAACTGGATGTTCCCGTGGCGATCCATATGGGGACGGGCGGATCGGGACGCGCAAACGTAATGATGCCGAAATTTCGCGGCTCGATGGGTAATCCGCTACTATTGGAGGAACTCCTCGCGCGCCATCCGAAGCTGCGTGTCCAAGTGATGCATGCCGGCTATCCCATGATCGATAATATGCTCACGTTGCTGCAGGCGAACTCGCACGTGTACGTCGATGTAGCGGGGCTGATCTGGAGCTATCCCATCAAGGAAGTCAATCAATATGTCGAGCGACTTGTGGATGGCGGATTCGAAGACCGCGTAATGTTCGGAACCGATCAGTTGATCTGGCCCAAGCTGATGGCCTATTCGATCAGCATCATCCAAAATGCCGATTACCTGACGCCGCAACAAAAACGCGACATCCTGTACAACAACGCCGCGAGATTTTTGAGATTGGATGCCGCACCTTCCAAGTGATCCACAACTCCGCCAATCAGGCCGTCAGCGCGGACTCTTTTGGCCGACGGCAGCGACTTCCGATGGAGTGGGCCGCGTAGGGCGCCAGCGGCACCTTTGCCTCACACGCGGCGAAGATTTTTCAAATCGTCAGAGCGGCGCGAGACTGTGCGAAAATAAGGGCCCAGCGCGGACTCTCCGCGCCTGGTGTCAGCAAAGAAGAGGCAGCAAAAGATCCGCATTCGCGTTCTGAGGAGAGGCACTCGGTGGCAGCGAAAAATAACATCGGAATCCTGACAGGTGGCGGCGATGTTCCCGGCTTGAATCCCGTGATCAAGTCGGTCGTCTATCGCGCAACCGAGATGGGCCGGCAAGTCATCGGAATCCGCAAGGGATGGGAAGGCCTGACGCACATGACCGGGCCGGATGATCCAACCTATGTTCGTCCGCTGACGCGTGAAAACACCCAGACCATCGACCGCACCGGCGGCACCGTGCTGCACACCTCGCGCACCAATCCGCGGAAGATGGCCGAAGGCAAATGGGCAAAGCACATCACCGCCGACAAGATCAAGTCGCTACCTTTCAACGGCAAAGTCTACGATTTCACGCCGATCGTGCTGGAAAATCTCGACAAGCTCGGCATCAGCACACTGATCACCATCGGCGGCGATGACACGCTCAGCTTTTCCGCCGCGCTCTCGTCGGCCGGCATGCCGGTGATCGCTATTCCCAAAACCATGGACAACGACGTCCAGGGAACCGAGTATTGCATCGGTTTTTCAACCGCGATCACGCGCGCGAAGGAATTAATCACCCGCCAGCGCACCACGCTCGGTTCGCATGAGCGCATCGGGATTTTCCGCATATTTGGCCGCGACGCAGGCTTCACCGCTCTGTACACTTCCTACGTCACCTCCACGCGCTGCTTGATTCCCGAATATCCGTTCGATCTCGATCACGTCGCCGAGATTCTCGCCGAGGACAAGAGAAACAGCCTAAGCCACTATGCGCTGGTGGTCGTTTCCGAAGGCGCGACCTGGAAGGAAGGCACCATCGGCGAATACGGCGAAGCCGATGCTTACGGTCACCGCAAAAAAATCGATGTTGGTCAAGCGCTCGGCGAAGAGGTTCGTAAACGAACCGGCAGCGAAATCATGGTCAGCGATTTGACGTATGACCTACGCAGCGGCGAGCCCGACGCGATCGACCAAATGGTGGCCATCACGTTTGCGAATATCGCTGTGGAGATGCTATTCGATGGCGTAACCGGCCGTATGGTTGGCATCCAGAACGGATGCTACGCCCACGCGCCACTCCCGGCGTCGTCGATGGGCGCCCGCAAGGTCGATCTCCAGGCCATGTACAACACCGACCGCTATCGGCCAAGCTACGCCTCCAAACTCGGGGCACCGCTCCTGTTTAATCGCTTATAGCTAGATAGCTAGGTGCCTACGGGTTTACCGCCTGCGGGATACATGCGCTGGAACTCCGGGTCATCGTGGAGCAGGGCGAGGTCGGGATCGCGGCGCGCCCAACCTGCATCTTTGAAGCCTGTTTCCCAAGCCTTGCGGAGGGCGTCCAGCGCTTCGGGCTTTTTCTTCAACAGACAAAACGTGCAGGCGGCGTTGTACAAAATGGACGCTTCATTGGTACGCAGTGTGATGGCAAGAGTGGTTTCACGCATGGCGTCTTCGACGCGGCCAAGCTCCGCGTAGTCGCCGCCGAGTAAAATGCGGGCACGCGGATCTTCCGGTACTTGTTTGAGGTGATTTTCCAGCGCGGCGATACGACGCTGCAGGATATTGGCGTGTTCCGTGGGCTTTCCGAGTGCGCCCAGCGCATTCATGATCGGGACGTAAACGTTGTAGTCTTCGCCACCGGCCTCCAGGGCGAGCTCCATCACTTCCACAATTTCCTGATAGCGACCGGCAGAAAATAACGCGCGACAGAGCAGATAGTAGGCGCCTTCGCAGTCGTGCTTACGCTCAATGGCTTTGCGGACCATGCGGACCGCTTCGTCATGGAGTTCGGTGGCGTAGAGCACCCAAGCCTGGCTGACCTGAACCTCCGGTAAATCCCAGCGCAGTGCGACCGCCTGTCCGGAAGCGGCGCGAGCCCTTTCCACCCATACCTGATCGCGATTGAAGTTGCAGAAAAACATCGCGCAGGCATTCGCGCAGGCGGCATAGGCCAACGCAAAGCTCGGATCCATGGCCACCGCGTTCTCGAACATCTGCAGCGCGAACTCCAGATCTTGCCGCGTTTGCCTGCGCGCGTAGCGCTTCCCGCGCAAATACAAATCGTAGGCCTGCAAATTCTCCGTGGGCTTCACCGCCAGCGCTTCGAGTTCCTGGGGAGACAAGGTAACGCGTAGCGCCTCTGCAATCTTGCGGGCGATTTCGTCTTGCACCTCAAAGACATCCTTCATTTCGCGGTCGTAGCGCTCCGACCACAGTGGGAAATCCGTGTGGGTATCCACCAGCTGCGTGGTGATGCGCAGGCGATTTCCGGATCGGCGCAAGCTTCCGGTCAGGACATAGGCGGCGCGCAATTGCTGACCGATCTGCGCTGGAGTGACCTGCTTGTCGCGAAACGCCAGCACGGTTGGCCGCGAATAGGTGTTCAACCCGCGAATCTTGGAAAGCTCGGTGATGATGTCCTCAGTAATGCCGTCGCGAAGGTACTCGTCTTCCTTCACGCCACTCAGATTTTCGAAATAGAGCACGGCCAGCGACTTCGGTCCAGACTTGGCCACGCCTAAACGCGAATCACTGGATTCAGCGGCGCGCTTGTGACCCGAGTCGAGATCGCGTTTGAGGCGGTAGAGATCGGTTTTCAGCTCTGTGGCCGACTGGCAACGCAGGTTGCGGTCTTTCTCCAACAGCTTATTAAGGATGCGTCCGAACTCGGCGGGCAACGAAGGGTTCACATCGACTGCGGGGGCAGGATCGCGATTCAGGATGGCATCGAAAATCACTGCCGACGTGTCGCCCTGAAAAGGCAGATTGCCCGTACCCATCTGGTACAGAACGGTGCCCATGGAAAAAATGTCCGTGCGCGCGTCTACGAACTGGCCGCGCGCCTGCTCGGGCGACATATAGCTGACTGTGCCGACGGTCGCGCCTGGCGAAGTGAGTTCGTTGCTGGCGCGCGATTCCATCTGCGTCGGAGCGGAGCCGGCGCTACTCGCGGTTGTGACCTGGTCGATTTTCGCCAGGCCGAAATCGAGAATCTTGGCCTGTCCGCGCGACGTTACAAAGATATTCGCAGGCTTCAGGTCGCGGTGCACGATGCCTTTGGCGTGCGCGGATTCCAGCGCGTCGGTCATCTGGATCCCCAGCAATAGCAGTTGATCGATGGGAAAGGGCTGGCGGCCGATCATCTGTGCCAGTGTCTGACCCTCCAGCAGTTCCATGACGATGAAGTGTTGGCGATCGTGCTGTTCGATGGCATGAATTGTGCAAATATTCGGATGGTTCAACGCCGATGCAGCGCGGGCTTCGCGTTGAAAACGCTCCAGCAATTGTGCATCTTGCGCCATTTCGTCGGGAAGGAACTTCAATGCGACGCGCCGGCCCAGCCGCGTGTCTTCGGCTTCGTAGACCACCCCCATGCCGCCACTGCCTAACTTGCGGATGACGATATAGTGCGAAAGAGTCTGGCTGATGAGGGAATCAGGACCGGGCATCGATGGACGATACTAGACTGCGGTGTAAGCTCGGTCAAGGCGAGCCCGGAATCACGACTGCAAGATCAGGCGCTTTGGCGCTAGTATCGGATTGTGACTGACTCCTCCGACTATTCGTCTCGATTACTGGCATACACCGAAGGCAAAGATCCTGTAGCCATGCAACGGGAGATGCCGGCGCTGCTCGCCGGCTTGATCGCTGGAATGGAACCGGCACGGCTGACCATGTCTCACGCTCCGGGCAAATGGTCGGTCTGCGAAATCCTGGCGCACCTGGCCGAAGACGAGCTGACCACGACGTGGCGGTACCGGCAGATGATCGAGAGCCCGGGCGTGGCATTGGCGGGATTTGATCAGGAACTTTGGGCGAAGCTCGGGGATTATCGTTCGTGGACTCCGCAGGATGGCCTGGAGATGTTTCGGCTTTTGCGTGAAGCGAATCTCCGGATGCTGGAGGGGCTGACGCCAGAGCAGTGGGAGTGCTACGGCAATCATGCTGAGCGCGGGCGCATCACGGTGCGGAGTCTGGCGCAGCATATGGCCGGGCACGATTGCAATCACCTCGACCAAATCCGGCGCATTCTTGGGAAATCCTGACACAGACAAACTCATCGTGCTGCCGATGCCCACGCGTCGCGTGTCGCGTTGACTTGCCTTCATCCGCGGCCTAAGATTGCCGGCACTTTCCTGCGCCGCTCACACTGAACGGACGCCAGTGTCCCCGAACCGGAGGAGTTTTGTGAACGACTGGAAATTTGCGCAAAAAAGCCCTAATGAGGAGCTTGCACTGCTTCAGACCTTCAGCTTCAAGAAATGCCACGGAGCCGGCAACACCGAGTTCCTGATCACCGTCCGTGAATTTGCCGCGCCCCCGCCTGGCCAGCACGCGCGATTTTTTGCTCAGGCCGACAAACACGTCAACCAGAAAATCGCGCCGTTCCTGCCGACCGGCTGGGGCAATTCCGTGCTCGACGCGCTGTCGGATTGCACTCGCATGATTCGCGAGTTCCCCTGCCAGGAAGAGGAATCGCAACTCAAGCCCGGTGTATCGCAAGCGGCCCCCGGTGCTTGACGGTACAACGGAAGCCGGATAGCGTCGGGCGGCTAATTTCGCTTACGCTCGCACAGACTCGCGCGGCAATCGACGGAGGATGGCGTGGAGATTACGAGAAAAGACCTTGAACCCGGCGTTGTGGTGCTCGAATTGATTGGGCCGCTGCAGATGGGCGTGGAATGCAAGCGCCTGGAGCTGGCTGTCGATGACCTTCTCAAGGAAAAAAAGACGCGCGTCGTGCTGGATCTCTCGCGGGTCTCGAAGGTCGACAGCGGTGGTGTCGGAAAGATCGTGAACTGCCTATCAAGATTGAGAGTTGCCGGCGGCACATTGTGCCTTGCAGGCGTCACTGGAATGATCGGCGGTGTCCTGAAGCTGACGCAGGTCGATCGACTGGTGAAGATTTATCCTACTGCCCAGGAAGCGGCTCAGAACTTTCCCCAAGCCTAACCCTCAGAGCGAGCGGCTCTCTCATTCCGAAACCCGCTGAAAGCCTTCCATCCAATTGGCGGCAAGATCGATTGTGCCTTCACCGCTTGATTTTCCATCGCCAAGCCTGTTGCGATTTCTAGGCACCTGTTGAAGCAGCACTCCGGTTCGCAAGTCGCGTATAATCAGTACGCACGTCATGTCGGGGCGTAGCGCAGCCTGGTAGCGCGCCTGCCTTGGGCGCAGGAGGCCCCCGGTTCAAATCCGGGCGCCCCGACCAATTGTCTCAATAACTTACGCGCAGACGTGTTTGTCGTTTTCATTGCACTGTAGCGGAAATTGTAGTGACCACATGATTCTTTTCGGCGAGCTTTATGGCGCTGAAAGCCTTGAAATTCTCAAACTTCTTCGCTGCTTCCATTTTCTGTTCTTCCGCTGGGTGAACGTACCGCATGGTCATTTGAATCGTTGTGTGACCTAGCAAAGCCCCTAGCGTGGGCAAATCTACGCCCGCCACAACCGCTCGCGATGCGTAGGTGTGCCGCAGATCGTAGAGCCTAAATGTGGGCTTTACTTTGGCTCTACGCACCGCGCCATCATGTGCCTTTCGAACGCTTCCAATTGGCCTCTCCCGATTGTCAGGTGACGGAAAGATGTAGATGCTGTCGGATGTAGCTGCCCGTTTCTTCACGATGGCCCACACTTCTTCGGTCATCGTGAGCTTGCGCCTCGCAGCCTTGGTCTTCCCAAACGGGTTCGTGATCGTCCTGTGCGCAAGATCTATGTTCGTCCGTTCAATGCGAAAGACCTCCTCGGGCCGCATACCGGTATCCAGCATGATCCGGGCAATGTCCTTCAGTGGCTGGCTGGCGGCAGCCATGTATGCCTGTTCTTCCTGGAGTGAAATGATCCGCTCCCGTCCGGACTCTCGGAAAAACTCGACATGCTTCACAGGGTTTGAAACCTGAAAACCACAGCGCTCGGCGTAGTGGTACATAAGCCGCAGAGTACTAAGGGCCCGATTCACCGTCACAGGCGATACCGAGATTCCTTTTTGCCTTCCCCAGCGCTTCTCCCGGATTCGTGCCAGCTTAAAGTCTTCGACCATCCCCTGACTAATCTCGTCCAACCACTTACCACGGAAAAATCTTCTCAATGTGTCGCAATTGCCGGAATGCAGTTCGTGCGTCTTCGCTCTGTGCTGCGGCTTCGACCACTCCAGGAACTGTTCCGTGAACTCGTCGAACCTAGGCGCGACTTTAGCCTTCGTGAATCCGACCCGCCGATCGAGGAGATCAGCTTTACGCTTCGCTTCGGCTCGCAGGGCTGCGGTTTTGTTCTGGAATCCGGACGACTCTTGGATTCTTCGACCCTGAAACGTAAAGTGATACCAATAGACTTTGCCCCGTTTAAAGACCGCCATTTAAGCTCTACCTCCGGTCGGACCTGTTTTAATCGGTCAGGACTGTACGCTCAGCTAGCCACGAGTCAAGGTCTGTCTGCCGATAGCGAACGCAGTTTCGGCTGAGTTTTACGAAGGGGATGCCGCGCCGTTGACTGCGCCATTGCGCCAACGTCTCGATGGAAAGGCGAGTGACCTCGGCCACCTCTTCCGCTCGAAGCAGATGACTGCCTTGTTCCTTCGCCGTCGTGGACCTTGGCACCTGCACAAGTTTTTCTTCCTTCGCCATTCGCTTCTCAACGCACTTTCACGTCTCAAACTCCGCAGGTTCCGACGATTAGTCGTTTTCGAGTACCACTGTCACACCCACTTGCGCGAGCCGCTCGATCAACTGGGAGACACTCCATCCAACCCAACGTTTTGGGTTCGCCAATGCAACTCTCAACTGCTCCAAAGTGGTGCTGGCAAACAACGCCGGTTCCGTCACCACGGCACAGGTTTCAATCGCCACCGGGGGATCCTTCAGGCTCCACTTCACTAGGCGGACCCCGGGTGGCATCGTGGGAATCGCCACCCTCTTCCGCAAAAAGTCCGCTACTTCATCCCTATGAGTGCGTAGAAAGGCAACTTGCCCGGCCAACTCTTCACGCTGTTGAGGCTCTGGAAACCAAATGCGGACTCCTTCACCGTCCAGCCGGAACGCGATCCCGGCAGCCTCGACCTCGCCCAGGATCTGACTAATGCTCATAGTTCTTCCTCGATTCCTCTTTCCCCCGCCCCCGCTGGGAGGGTTGAAAGCGCAACACCGCAACAATGAACATTTGACGCGGGTTTTCGCGCGTTTTGATCCTCAACATTCGTGTCCTGTGTTGCGGTCTGAAAGTGTGCGGAAGCTGCATCTGGACAGCGTTGTTGCGGTGTTGCACTTTGAGGGGCCGGGTATGAGGGCAAAAAGGCTTCGGCCCTCAGATATCGACGGAAGGGTCTTGGAATTGCTCGACTAGGTAGCCTCTTAGGATTGTGCCTCCGACGCGTATACATTCCGGGAAAACTTCGAACGGTTTCAGTAGCCGGGCCAGCCGAGGGGCGGTCAGTGGTTTTCCGTGAGACCATTCGCCCCACGGGGATGTTTCGATCTCTGCCAGCGCAGTGGCAAGCTTGGCAGAGGGAAGCCGGTCCACGCTCTGCGACTCGAAAACCTGCCGGATATCTGCGAGGAGCAGCCTGCCAATGGAGTCATCCGAGCCTTGCGCTTCGGAGCAAAGTTCCACCAGCGCCCGCTTTGCCATCTGGGGCCATACGCCGCCGGCGGCATCCGCAATGGCAAGCAGAGGCTCCGCACCGTCTTGCTGCCGGTCTGTCAGTGCGAGGGGCAGTTCAGGGCGCGCACCGGGCAACAAATCGGAAATTGACGCGGACCACGCTTCGACCTGCTCTCGCAAAATCCCAACTTCAGTTTCCAGATCGCGCCGCCGAAACCGTCCGAGGCCCTCACCGGGCGCGTTTCAGGCGAACCGAGATTGCCCGGCCTGCTACCGTGTCGGGCAGCTTCCCTATTCCCGCGATAGCTTTCGGGCAGAATGTTGAGAAGTCCCGAAACGTGGTGTTCGCACCCTGACCGACGCAGCATGACGATTTGCCACCTTTCCTGTGGCCAGTGTTGAGAACACCACGCAACGCTTCTGCGTATTCCTTGTCACCACCGAACGCCGCGTCGCTTTCGTCGAGCAGCAACGTTGGGTGTTGAGCATCAATCTTGCGCGTTAGCACAGCAGCGCTGACCTTCCCGGTAAACCAGGGATTTGCCACCAGGGTTTCGAATACTTCGAGTAGCCGGGTTTTCCCACTCTCTTTTTCAGCCGAAGTAATCGCCAAATAAGGTGTATGTCCATCATCATGGACTCGACGTCAAGGCTGCTCCCGAGATGTACGTCCCCTACTGCCAAGCTCCCAATGTCGAGGCGCGGCCGACGATTGTTGTGCGCACATCGATTGATCCTCTGGCTATCGCCGCGCCACTGCGCAAAGCTCTCGCGGAAGTAGATCGTGGCGTCCCCATGGACCGGATCGAGACGATGGAAGACGTCGTCTCCAAATCAGCAGAACAGCCGCGTTTCCGCACTGCCGTTATTCTGACATTCTCGCTTCTCGCCTTATTCGTCGCTTCGATTGGGCTGTACGGTGTGATGAGCTACATAGTCGGACAGCGCACGCGAGAGTTCGGCATCCGCATGGCTCTAGGAGCAACGCAGAATGCTGTGCTGCTGTTCGTCATCAAGCAAGCCACGAAGTTGATCGGTATCGGTATTGTGCTTGGCTCGATCGGCGCCGCGTTGCTCTCGCAGACGATTGAGAAGCTGCTGTACCGTGTAGCTCCGCTGGACGGCATCGCCTTCGGAAGTGCCGCAACACTGCTTTTGCTCATTGGACTTGCCGCAGTATATCTTCCCGCCCGTCGAGCGGCTAAATCTGACCCGATGGAATCGCTGAGGCACGAATAAGCTCGAGGATTCCTAGTGTGTCGGCGGCGATTCAGAAGTTATCGCCAGCGGCCTTCAAGGCAGTACGCCAGTGGTTGCGGTAGGGACGACCATCGCTGATCGCCCCCCCGCAGTCGGGTAGGACAGTGGCGCGTATCGGGCTTCGAATGATGCCGACGTTTCCATGGTCCCCCCTATCATTCCGTACGGCGGGTTT